>ERZ773142.1249-NODE-1249-length-15123-cov-6.59504_pt1 | contig 15123 bp, 10 predicted proteins | sample MGYA00580853_ERZ773142 | MGnify/ENA primary metagenome ERZ773142 (study PRJEB29015, sample SAMEA2737862) | human gut metagenome | biome: human gut; feature: human-associated habitat; material: faeces | place: China | collected 2012 ... | reverse complement strand
GCTCTAACCGACTGAGCTAAGGAAGAATGTTTTTCTCAATTGCGATGCAAAAGTAGTAGGTTTTTTTGAAATATGCAATATCTTTGCAAAAAAAATATTTGAAATGGACAAAATAATAGGATTGGGCAACGCCCTGGTAGACGTACTTGCAACCCTAGAGGATGATACGCTCCTGGAGGAAATGGGATTACCCAAAGGAAGCATGCAACTGATTGATGACGCTAAGTTACAGCAGATTAACACGAGATTTTCACAAATGAAAACCCACCAGGCAACGGGTGGATCGGCAGGAAATGCCATACTTGGGCTGGCTTGTCTCGGTGCCGGAACAGGATTTATAGGAAAAATAGGAAATGATCATTTTGGGGATTTTTTTCGTAATAATCTTCAGAAAAATGATATTGAGGATAAATTATTGATCTCGGAACAACTTCCTTCCGGTGTTGCATCTACTTTTATTTCACCGGATGGAGAACGTACTTTTGGTACTTATTTGGGAGCGGCTGCTTCTTTAAGGGCAGAAGAACTGACTCTTGATATGTTTAAAGGGTATGCTTACTTATTTATAGAAGGTTATCTGGTACAAGACCATGAAATGATTCTTCATGCCATTGAACTGGCAAAAGAAGCAGGATTGCAGATTTGTCTCGATATGGCAAGTTATAATATTGTAGCTAATGATATGGAGTTTTTCTCCTTATTAATAAATAAATACGTGGACATTGTCTTTGCGAACGAAGAAGAAGCGAAGGCTTTCACGGGTAAGGAGCCGAAAGAGGCTTTAGGAGTGATTGCCAAAAAATGCAGTATTGCTATCGTAAAAGTTGGTGCGGAAGGTTCTTATATTCGTAAAGGAACGGAAGAAATTAAGGTTTCTGCTATCCCGGTAGAGAAGGTCGTGGATACTACCGGTGCGGGGGACTATTTTGCTTCCGGTTTTCTATATGGATTGACATGTGGATATTCGTTGGAGAAGTGTGCTAAAATAGGTTCTATTCTATCGGGAAATGTTATTCAGGTAATCGGAACATCCATGCCGCAAGAACGTTGGGATGAAATTAAGTTAAATATTAACAGGATTCTGGCGGAATAACCAGGGATTGAGTTACTTTTACAACTCATTTATATTGAAAGAAGTATGAAAAAATTGCTGAGTGGGCGGATAGCTATTGTTGTAGTAGCCGTGATAGCTACGGTAGCTTTCTTTAGTTTCAAGAGTGGAGACGACCGCAATTTCCAGATTGCCAAGAATTTGGATATATTCAATGCGATTGTGAAAGAGCTGGATATGTTCTATGTAGATACAATTGACCCGAACAAGACCATTCGGGAAGGGATTGACAATATGCTTTTCACGCTGGATCCTTATACGGAGTATTTTCCGGAAGAAGACCAGAGTGAACTGGAACAGATGATTAAAGGTTCATTCGGTGGTATCGGTTCTTACATTGCTTATAATACAAAGCTCAAACGTTCGATGATTTCCGAACCTTTCGAAGGTACACCTGCCGCGAAAGCCGGATTGAAAGCCGGAGATATTCTAATGGAAATCGATGGCAAGGATCTTGCGGGTAAGAACAATGCGGAAGTCAGCCAGATGTTGCGCGGACAGGCTGGAACCAGTTTTAAATTGAAAGTGAACCGTCCCAATGCGAAGGGAGGAAATACACCGATGGAATTTACGATTGTACGTGAATCTATTCAAAATCCGGCGATTCCTTATGCTGCTGTGCTGGATAATCAGGTAGGATATATTAATTTGAGTACTTTCTCCGGTAATCCTTCTAAGGAGTTTAAGAAGGCGTTTCTGGATTTAAAGAAACAAGGGGCTACTTCGTTGGTAATTGACCTTCGCGGGAATGGCGGCGGCTTGTTGGATGAGGCGGTGGAAATTGCTAACTATTTCTTACCACGTGGAAAAGTGATTGTAACAACAAAAGGTAAAATTAAGCAGGCGAGCAATACTTATAAGACTTTACGTGAACCGTTGGATTTGGATATTCCGATTGCTGTATTGGTAAATAGTGGCACAGCTTCTGCTTCTGAGATTCTGTCGGGTTCTTTGCAGGACCTTGACCGTGCTGTAATTGTCGGCAGTCGTACTTTTGGCAAAGGACTGGTACAGGTGCCCCGTTCTCTGCCTTATGGAGGGACGATGAAAGTGACTACTTCCAAATATTATATTCCAAGCGGACGCTGTGTGCAAGCTATTGACTATAAACACCGGAATGAAGACGGAAGTGTAGGTACTATTCCTGATAGTTTGACGAAAGTGTTCTATACGGCTGCCGGACGTGAAGTGCGCGACGGAGGTGGGGTGATGCCGGATGTTGCTATCAAACAGGAAAAGTTGCCGAATATCCTGTTTTATTTGGTTCGGGATAATCTGATATTCGATTATGCAACTCAGTACTGCCTGAAACATCCTACTATCGTAGAGCCTGAAAAGTTCGAGGTTACGGACGCTGATTATAATGACTTTAAGACATTGGTGAAGAAGGCTGATTTCAAATATGACCAGCAAAGTGAGAAAATTCTGAAAACTTTGAAGGAGGCTGCCGAATTTGAAGGTTATATGGAGGGTGCTTCGGAAGAGTTCAAGGCACTCGAGAAGAAGTTGAACCAGCGCGATTTAGATTATTTCTCCGGTGATATAAAGAAGATGATAGCTTCTGAAATTATAAAGCGCTATTATTATCAGCGTGGTAATATCATTCAGCAGTTGAAGGATGATGACGGCTTGAAGGAAGCTGTGAAGATTCTGAATGATCCGGCGAAATACAAGGAAATGCTAAGTGCGCCGGTTGCCAAGAAATAGGGTATACGTGTGATAATAAATAAAGAAACGGCGGGGGTGTATGGTAAATGCAAATACTCGTCGTTTTTTTTGTTTCTGATAATCCGGCTATTTTTATTCGGTTGTTCTTATTGACGAATCAGAGGCAGGGTGAAGTAGAATCTGCTTCCTTTTCCTTCTTGGGAACGCAGCCATATACGTCCTCCCATTTTTTCTACTAGCATTCTGCAAAGAGTTAATCCGAGTCCGGTACCTTGTACAAAGTCGTTTATTTTACCGAATCGTTGGAAGATAGTAGCTACTCTTTCTGCCGGGATACCGATACCACTATCTTTGACATAAAATTCCACGAAATCTTCTTTCTCCCGATAGCCGAAATGAATTTCTCCTTTTGGGGTGAATTTGGCAGCATTACTAAGCAAGTTACTTATAATCTGTATGATACGGTTCCAGTCTCCGGACACATAAAGCTCGGTGTCTACATCGTCCAGAATCAGTTTAGTACCGTTTTTGACTTTGTAACAGAATTGCTGTTCCAGTTGCAGGCAGATATCTATTAATTTGATAGGGCGGATATTGAAACTCAATGAATCGGCTTCGAGTGATGACAAATCCAGAATATCATTGAACAGATTCAGTAATATTTCTGAATTTCTCTCGATGATTTCAGCATACTGTTCCTTCTCGTTTGTGCATTCAGCGTCGATGACTAATTTGGAAAATCCGACGATGGCGTTCAGGGGGGTACGGATCTCATGACTCATGTTGGCAAGAAAAGCTGATTTCAGGCGGTCCGATTCTTCGGCTTTGATTCTGGCGGCTTCCAGCTCTTTTTGTTGTTTCTTGTTGGTTTGTTCCGCATTCCATTGTTCGGATATATCGCGACACATACATAGCAGGTATTCGTTATCCAGAGGGAAGATACGATTTTCGTAATGGTGTAAGATACCGTCCAGCATCAGATCATGCCGGGATGTTGAGCTTTCTCCTGTAAGGATTACCCTGTCCATATTTTGGCGTACGCTTTCGTAGGCTTCCGGCGGAAGTATGTCTTTTACGTTAGAATGGGTGATATTATCGGCATTGATACCTTCCACATGATTGGTCGACGGAGAGGAGGCGAGTTCAATAATGTTTGCATCGTGGTCGAAAACTGTCAACATATCGGGCAGGGCGTCCAGAATACGGGTACTGTATTTTTCACGGAAACGTTCTTGTACGGGGTATGACTGCATAGAAGAAAGATCTTCAACTTTCTTCTCTAATTGTTCTATAATTTTAATCAGCTCTTCTTTTGTCTTGTTCTCGTTGTTTTGCATAGAAGGTTCAATAAATCTGTTATCAATGTTGTATAAAGTGCATTAATATTGCAAATATAAGACAATAATCCGACAAACGTGCCAGGCTTCCTAGTTATTATAATATAAAAAAGGAGGATAGCTTTTGCCCTACTAATCAGAATGTTCTATCTTTGCACCACTTATTTATAAATGATTTACAATATGTCTACAGAATTATTCTCTACTCTGCCCTACAAGGTGGCAGATATTACGCTTGCTGACTTCGGACGCAAGGAAATCGATTTGGCAGAAAAAGAAATGCCCGGCCTCATGGCTCTTCGCGAAAAGTATGGAGAATCCAAACCGTTGAAAGGTGCCCGTATTATGGGATCGTTGCACATGACCATTCAGACAGCCGTTCTGATTGAAACATTGGTTGCTTTAGGTGCTGAAGTACGTTGGTGTTCTTGTAATATATATTCGACACAAGACCATGCTGCGGCAGCGATCGCTGCTTCGGGGGTGCCTGTGTTTGCATGGAAGGGTGAAACGCTTGCCGACTACTGGTGGTGTACGTTGCAGGCTTTGAGTTTCCCCGGTGGTAAAGGACCGAATGTGATTGTAGATGATGGTGGTGATGCAACCATGATGATTCACGTTGGTTATGATGCTGAAAACAATGCTGCCGTGCTGGATAAGGAAGTGCACGCAGAAGATGAAATAGAGCTGAATGCTATCTTGAAGAAAGTGTTGGCGGAAGATGCTACCCGTTGGCATCGCGTAGCGGAAGAAGTTCGTGGCGTATCTGAAGAGACAACCACAGGTGTACACCGTCTGTACCAGATGCAGGAAGAAGGCAAACTGTTATTCCCGGCATTCAATGTGAACGATTCGGTAACGAAGTCCAAATTCGATAATCTGTACGGATGTCGTGAATCATTAGCTGACGGTATCAAGCGTGCAACGGATGTGATGATTGCCGGTAAGGTAGTAGTTGTATGTGGCTATGGTGATGTCGGTAAAGGATGTTCACATTCCATGCGCTCTTACGGGGCACGTGTGCTTGTGACGGAAGTAGACCCGATCTGCGCATTGCAAGCGGCAATGGAAGGCTTTGAAGTAGTGACAATGGAGGATGCGTGCACTGAAGGCAATATTTTCGTGACTACTACTGGCAATATCGATATTATCCGTATTGACCACATGGAGAAGATGAAAGACCAGGCTATCGTATGTAATATCGGTCACTTCGACAATGAAATTCAGGTGGATGCGTTGAAACATTATGCGGGTATCAAATGCGTGAATATAAAACCGCAGGTAGACCGTTATTATTTCCCGGATGGCCATAGCATTATACTGCTTGCCGACGGCCGTCTGGTAAATCTGGGGTGTGCGACAGGACATCCGTCATTCGTGATGAGTAACTCGTTTACTAATCAGACATTAGCTCAGATCGAACTGTTCAATAAAAAATATGATATAAATGTATATCGTTTGCCGAAACATCTGGATGAGGAAGTAGCCCGTCTGCATCTTGAAAAAATCGGGGTGAAACTGACTAAGCTGACTCCTGAACAGGCTGCTTATATCGGTGTATCGGTAGACGGCCCTTACAAGGCGGATCATTATAGATACTAAATTCAGTTGATAATTGATAGTTGATAAATGATAGTTGTTGGCTTGGGGGGCTGAATGCAACAAGTCAGTTATCATTCTCAACTATCAATTATCATTTATCAACTATCAATATATTATGAAGAAAATCCTTCCAGACTTAATTGCCATTCTGGCTTTTATCATTCTTTCTTTTGCTTATTTCTTTCCGGCTGATATCGAAGGTCGTATTCTGTTTCAGCACGATTCGGTGGCCGGAGTTGGTGCAGGGCAAGAATCCAAGGAATATCTCGAACGTACCGGAGAACGTACACGCTGGACAAACTCTATTTTTGGCGGTATGCCTACCTATCAGATGTCTCCGAGCTACGATTCAACAAAGACTTTGAAGTGGGTGGAAAAGGTGTATCAGTTATACCTTCCCGGCTATGTCGTACTGACTTTCATTATGATGCTGGGCTTTTATATCCTTCTGCGAGCATTCGGATTATCAGCATGGCTGGCAGGACTAGGGGGGATTATATGGGCATTCTCTTCCTATTTCTTTATTCTGATACCGGCGGGGCATATCTGGAAGTTTGTTACATTGGCTTATATTCCGCCTACGATTGCCGGTGTCGTATTGGCTTATCGGAAGAAATATTTGTTAGGAGGGGTTATTACAGCCTTGTTTATTGCTCTTCAGATTCAGTCGAATCACATTCAGATGAGTTATTACTTCATGTTTGTGATCCTGTTCTTTATAATAGCTTATTTTGTTGATGCTTATGAAAAGAAGGAATTGCCGCATTTCTTTAAGGCTAGCGCTATTCTTGCATTAGCTGCTGTGGTAGGAGTTTGCGTAAATATCTCCAACTTGTACCATACTTACGAGTATAGTAAGGAGACCATGCGCGGTAAGAGCGAACTGAAACAGGAAGGCCCTGCTGCCAACCAGACCAGTAGCGGACTGGACCGCGATTATATTACAAATTGGAGCTATGGCATAGGTGAAACACTGACTCTATTAGTGCCCAACGTTAAGGGAGGGGGCTGTTCTACTACTTTGTCACAGAATGAAACTGCTATGGCAAAAGCAAACCCGATGTACGGAAACCTTTATTCGCAGTTGACGCCCTATTTTGGCGATCAGCCGTGGACTGCCGGGCCGGTATATGTCGGAGCGTTTGTTGTGTTCCTGTTTATTTTGGGATGTTTTATAGTTAAAGGACCGCTCAAATGGGCACTGTTGGGAGCCACCATTTTCTCTATCCTTCTTTCGTGGGGAAAGAACTTCATGGGGCTGACTGATTTCTTCATCGATTATATTCCGATGTATAATAAATTCCGTGCGGTATCCTCCATTCTTGTAATAGCCGAATTTACAATTCCGTTGTTGGCGATTTTTGCTTTGAAAGAGATTCTGAGCAAACCGGATATCCTGAAGCTGAAAGAGAACCGTACAGGAGTAATTGTCACGTTGGTGCTTACAGCCGGTGTTGCGTTGATTCTGGCTGTTGCTCCGGGAGTTTTCTTCTCCAACTTCAGTTCAGGACAGGAAATGGCTGCTTTGAAGCAAGGGCTTCCGGCGGAACATCTTGTTCCTGTCATGACCAGCCTGAAAGATATGCGTGAGGCGATACTAACTTCGGATGCATGGCGTAGCTTTTTTATCATCGTTATAGGTTGCCTGCTTTTATTCTTATATCAACAGAAGAAGTTGAAAGCCTCATTCACCTTAGGAGGTATTGTACTTCTGTGTCTGATAGATATGTGGAGTGTCAACAAACGCTATTTGTATGACGATCTGTTTGTTCCGAAGTCCAAACAAGCAGAAGCATTCGTCAAGACGCAGGCGGATGAAATTATTCTTCAAGATACGACCTTATATTATCGGGTATTGAACTTTGTAGGTTTCCCCGGCAATACATTTAATGAGAATAATACAGCGTACTGGCATAAGAGTGTCGGTGGTTATCATGCCGCCAAGTTGCGCCGTTATCAGGAAATGATCGATCATCATATTATTCCGGAAATGCAGGCGACCTATCAGGAAGTAGCTGCTGCCGGTGGCAAAATGGACAGCGTGGATGCTTCTAAATTTCGTGTGCTGAATATGCTGAACACGAAATACTTTATCTTCCCTGCCGGACAACAGGGGCAGCCTGTTCCTGTGGAAAATCCGTATGCATACGGTAATGCCTGGTTTGTGGATAAGGTGCAGTATGTGAATAATGCAAATGAGGAAATTGATGCTTTGAATGATATTCTTCCTACGGAAATCGCTGTAGTAGATGCGAAGTTTAAGGAAAAACTGAAGGGTGTGACGGAAGGATATAAGGACTCTCTGTCTGCCATTCGTTTGACGGGCTATGAGCCGAATCGTTTGGTTTATAAGACTTCTTCCGCTAAAGACGGTGTAGTTGTTTTCTCTGAAATATATTATCCGGGATGGCAGGCAACGATTGACGGTCAGCCGGTGGATATTGCCCGGGCGGACTATGTGTTGCGTGTAATGAATATTCCGGCCGGTGAACATACGATTGAGATGTGGTTTGATCCGCAGAGCATACATGTGACGGAAAGTATTGCTTACGCAGCATTGGCTTTGCTGTTGATTGGAGTGATGATTCTGGTATGGATGAGTAGAAGCAGAATCTCTAAGAAATCTTGAATGAAATGATGTAATGCTTACCTTATTGCATAGAATAGATAAGGTTATTAGATAAGAACGGCTCTCTTCCTCCCGAAGAGAGCCGTTTTGCATTCACTAAAAAATTATGAAAAACAAACGCTATTTGGTTGTTTGAATATGCTGATTAATCATTCTTTATTTGTTTTAATACCTCAAAACTAAGCAGATACTGGGATAGATGAAAATAAAATCGACTAAGTACGGAGTTTTGTCTATCAAAAGTTCTGTTGAAAAAGGAAAATATGAATATAAAGAGTCGGTTTATGGGTAGCTTTCATTTGTCCTAACCCACTAAATTTGTAGCCGATTATAGAGCATATATTATGAAAAGACTACTGTTCATTTTTACCTTTTTTATTTTGCTCGTTGTAAACGGGAGAGCGCAAGGAGTAGAAACCTTGACATTGGAAGATTGCCTTCGGATAGGTATTGATAACAACTTGTCGTTGGAGAGCAAGCGTAGAGAAATACAGAAAAGCAAATATGGTGTATCTGAAAATCGGGCAAGATTGTTGCCGCAGATTAGTGCTGTCGCCGGTTATAGTAATAATTTTGATCCTCCGGTATCTGTGACGGACGGTTCATCTTACGGCGTTCCCTATAATATTACTCAAACATTGCAACATTCTGCTAATGCAGGCCTGGAAATGCAAATGCCGCTTTTCAACCAGACTCTTTATACTTCTATGTCTATTGCTAAAGTTGTGGAGGAGATCAGCCGCTTGTCTTATGGTAAGGCGAGGGAGGACATTATTCTTCAAATCAGCAAGATGTACTATCTGGGGCAAGTAACAGCCGAGCAAATAGTGTTGATAAAGGCGAATATCACCCGTCTGGAAGAGTTGCGGGATATAACCCGGGCTTTTTTTGATAATGGTATGTCTATGGAAGTCGACCTGAAAAGAGTAAATATCAATTTGGAGAACTTGAAAGTGCAATATGACAATGCACAGGCAATGATGAAGCAGCAACTTAATATGTTGAAGTACATTATGGATTATCCGGCTGAAAAAGAAATAGCCCTGACACCGGTTAATACTGATAGCATTACTACGGTCGCTTTAACCGGTTTGTCGGAGAACCTCTACGAACTGCAACTCACGCAATCGCAGTTGGAACTGGCTGAACGGCAAAAACGGATGATTACTAATGGCTATATCCCTTCTCTTAGTTTGACAGGGAACTGGAGATATGCTGCCTACACAGATAAAGGTTATCATTGGTTCCATTCCGGTCCGTCCAATCATTGGTTTCGTTCGTATGGACTGGGGCTGACTTTGCGCATTCCTATTTTTGATGGACTGGATAAAACCTATAAGATAAGGAAAGCGATGATCGACATTGAGAATCGCAAGCTGGCATGGGAGGACACCCGGAAAAATCTGCAAACCCAATATTTGAATGCGGTGAACGACCTGATGAATAACCAGCGTAATTTTAAAAAACAGAAAGATAACTATCTGTTGGCGGAAGATGTCTATGCCGTTACTTCCGACCGTTATCGCGAAGGGATCGCTTCAATGACTGAGGTGCTGCAAGACGAAATGCAGATGAGTGAAGCGCAGAACAATTATATCAATGCACATTATAATTATCGGGTCACCAACCTGATGCTCCTCAAACTGACCGGGCAGATAGAATCATTAGTCAAATAATACGCAACTAACAATCGAATCATAAAATATGGAAACAATGGAAAATAATATTCCTTCCGCTACTCATCAGGAGAAAGCGAAGAAAATGAAGAAACTTCGTCGTTGGCAGATTGCAGTCAGCCTTTTAGGAGTGGCTATTATTGTTTGGGGAGTAATTGAAGTGGTTTGCCTCTTTTTGAATTATAGCCAGACGGAAACCAGCAACGATGCCCAGATCGAGCAATATGTATCGCCTATCAACCTGCGTGCTTCGGGATATATTGATAAGATTTACTTTACCGAGCATCAGGAGGTACATAAAGGGGATACTCTGATGGTGCTCGACGATCGTGAATATAAAATCCGGGTAATGGAAGCCGAAGCCGCACTGAAGGATGCGCAAGCCGGTGCCACAATAATTAATGCCACGTTGAATACTACACAGACCACTGCATCCGTCTATGATGCCTCTATTGCTGAAATCGAAGTGCGCCTGGCTAAATTGGAGAAAGACCGGAAACGATATGAAAATCTGGTGAAACGAAATGCAGCGACTCCTATCCAGCTTGAACAGATTATTACGGATTATGAGGCTACGCGTAAGAAGCTGGAAGCTGTGGAAAGACAGAAGAAAGCTGCCCTTTCCGGTGTGGATGAGGTGTCTTATCGTCGTGTGAGTACCGAAGCTGCTATTCAACGGGCAACGGCGGCACTTGAAATGGCACGCCTGAATCTGTCTTATACGGTTGTGGTAGCTCCCTGTGATGGAAAGCTCGGTCGTCGTTCGTTGGAGGAAGGACAATTCATTTCCGCCGGACAAACGATTACTTATATTCTTCCTAATACTCAAAAATGGATTGTAGCCAATTATAAGGAAACGCAAATTGAGAATCTGCATATCGGACAGGAAGTATCTGTTACGGTAGACGCTATTAGTGATAAAGAGTTTACGGGGAAGGTGACGTCTATTTCAGGGGCCACAGGTTCTAAATACTCATTAGTCCCGACAGATAATTCGGCCGGAAACTTTGTAAAGATACAACAGCGTATCCCTGTACGTATTGATTTTACTAATTTATCCAAAGAAGATAACGAACGACTGGCAGCTGGTATGATGGTCGTGGTTAAAGCCCGGCTTTAGTTTCATTCTGCCTTGTCCGTGAAGTGTGATTAACTATTTGTAAACAGTAATTTGGATTTACACAAATGCCCTCATATCCTAAAAACTATCCTTTTTATAACTGGATGCCCAAGCCATTGGGGATTATCATCCTATTATTCTTTTTCCTGCCGATTCTTACGGTAGGCGGGGTTTATTCGGTGAATAGTATCGAGATGATGAGCGGTCTTGGCATTATTTCCGAACATATTCAGTTTGCTAACTTTGTGACTTCGATCGGTATGGCGGCTTTTGCTCCATTCTTGTACGAACTGGTGTGTGTGCGCCGGGAGAAGATGATGTGCATTGTCGGATTCGCATTGATGTATATATTCAGTTATATTTGTGCCAAGACCGATAGCGTATTCCTGTTAGCACTTTGTAGCCTGTTGACAGGCTTTCTGCGTATGGTGTTGATGATGGTCAATCTGTTTACCCTTATTTGGTATGCCGGAGGCATGGAAGCTACCCGTAATATCACTCCGGGGCTGGAACCGAAAGACGCAGCCGGTTGGAACAAACTGGATATTGAAAGATGTGTGAGCCAGCCGGCGGTTTATCTGTTTTTTATGATTCTGGGACAGTCGGGTACGGCACTCACGGCCTGGCTGTCCTTTGAATATGAGTGGAAGTATGTGTATTATTTTATGATGGGGATTCTACTGGTTTCTATCTTAATCATATTTATCACTATGCCCAATTACAAATTCCCTGGGCGCTTTCCTATCAACTTCCGTAAGTTCGGTAATGTCACTGCCTTCTGTGTTTCGCTGACGTGTCTCACTTATGTACTGGTTTACGGTAAAGTGCTCGATTGGTACGATGATGAGTCTATCCGTTGGGCAACTGCTGTCAGCATACTTTTTGCCGGGATCTTTCTCTATATGGATGTCACCCGCCGGTCGCCTTATGTCTTGTTGGATGCATTCAAACTACGCACCATCCGTATGGGCGCTTTGCTTTATCTGCTGCTGATGATCATCAATTCCAGTGCCATGTTTGTTAATGTATTCGCAGGTGTAGGGATGCATCTTGATAATTTGCAGAATGCTTCGTTGGGCAATTGGTGCATGGTGGGGTATACTATTGGTGCAGTGATTGCTATGGCGTTGGGGAGCAAAGGATTGCATTTCAAATATCTTTTTGCTCTTGGTTTTTTCTTTCTGTCCTTATCGGCTGTGTTCATGTATTTTGAAGTACAGACAGCAGGGATGTATGAACGTTTGAAGTATGCAGTCATTATCCGTGCTATTGGTATGATGATTTTGTATGCCCTGACGGCAGCTTATGCTAATCAGCGTATGCCTTTCAAATACCTTTCTACCTGGATTTGCATCATGCTCACCGTGCGTATGGTGCTGGGACCCGGTATTGGAGGAGCTATTTATTCGAATGTGCTGCAGGAACGGCAGCAACATTACATCACCCGTTATGCGCAAAATGTAGATTTGCTAAATCCGGATGCTTCTACTTCTTTTCTTGGTACGGTGCAGGGGATGAAGTATCAAGGGAAAAGTGAGACGGAAGCCCGTAATATGGCAGCTATATCTACTAAGGGACGGATTCAGGTGCAAGCCACGCTTTCCGCTCTCAAAGAAATGGCAGGCTGGACGATCTATGGCGGGTTAATTTGTATGATATTTGTGCTTGTTGTTCCTTATCCTAAACGAAAATTGCTAACTTAGCGTCGTTTTTGATAATGATTTATATAATGTATTGGTATTATGGATACACAGCAAGATCGTTTATTGCAATTTGACCGCGACTTGTTGAGCGGGAAAAATATATGTAGTTCGAGAGGTGTACTTGTGACTTTTCCGTCTTCTTTAAAAAAACTGTTCCACATGAAAGGATTGGGGGTGATTATTTGTCACCGGGGGAGTTTCCAGTTTTCCTTGAATCAGAAGGTCTGTTCTGCTAAGGCGGGCGAAAGCCTGTTTATTCCCGAAGAAGGTGCGTTTCAGGTTCTTCAGGAATCAGAAGATATGGAAGTACAGATTCTGATCTATCAGATAGAGCCCATACGGGATATTATGGGCAATGCGGTTGTGACTATGTATATGTATTCGCGGATTACTCCTGATGAGCCTAGTTGTGTGTGGACCACCGGTGAAGAAGAAGAAATCACGAAATATATGTCTCTGCTCGACAGTGCTGTGGAGGTAGAAGAAAATCCATTTAAACTTTACGAACAAAAACTGCTTCTACTTGCATTAACATACAGGATTTGTTCCATGTATAATCGTAAATTAGTGAATGATGGAGAAGAAGCGGGAGGACGGAAAAATGAAGTCTTCATCCGTTTAATCCAGTTAATTGAGAAATATTATATGCAGGAGCGGGGAGTGGAATTTTATGCGGATAAACTCTGTTTGTCTCCTAAATATCTTTCTGCGGTTTCAAAAAGTATATGCGGGTATACAGTACAGGAACTTGTATTCAAGGCGATTATCCGTAAAAGTATCTCGTTGCTGAAGAATACTCAGCAGGACATTCAGGAAATCTCGAATGCTTTCGGCTTCCCCAATGCTTCTTATTTCGGTACATTCTTTAAGAAGCAAGTGGGGATGTCACCGCAGCAATATCGAAAGAGTCTTTAAAGATTTATTCTTTTTCTCCGTAGGCAAGATCGCCTGCGTCGCCCAGCCCTGGAACGATATAGGAATGTTCATTGATTTCGGGGTCGATAGCAGCACACCAGATCGTTGTCTTATCTTCGGGGAATACATTTATAATATGATCGATAGCCTTCTGGCTGGCGATGATGGAAGCAACGTGGATTTCGGCAGGGTGACCTTTGGTCAGCATTGCCTGATAGCTCAGTTCCATACTGCCGCCTGTTGCCAACATAGGGTCGGTGATGATCAGCGTTTTGTCGTCAATACGGGGAGAAGCGATATATTCTATATGTATATCAAATTTTAGCGTATCCTTATACTTACGGTATGCGGAAACAAACGCATTCTCCGCACCATCGAAATAACTCAAGAAGCCCTGATGGAAGGGTAGGCCTGCACGTAAGATAGTGCTGATAACTAAATTGTTGTCCGGTGTACTTACCGGAGCAACTCCCAGTGGTGTCCGGATGTTTTTTACCGAATATGTAAACTCCTTACTCATTTCATACGCCATGATTTCTCCGATACGTTCAATGTTACGGCGGAAGCGAAGGCGGTCGTTCTGAACTTCTACATTTCTGATCTCGGATATGTACTGGTTTAGAATCGAATTTGTTTTGCTAAAATCAATTACTTTCATATTATAGTTTAATCATAATTTAATCTCATTTTCATAGTATTGATAGCATACTGACTTGCAAAGTAAATGATAATCTTTCAAATTGCAATATTCAGTTTGCAGATATTGTTAGGAATTTATAAAAGAGATTCAATTAGGGAAAAATTTCTCTAATCCCTTCTTGCTTTCCAAAGAAAGTGTTACTTTTGTACCCGGATTTACAAGGGGGCGTTCCTCAATCCCCTTCTTAGTCAAAAGGTGAAGAGATAATAAAACAAAATACCAATTTAATTAATTCAAAGAAAATGGCAAATTTAGATTTAAGCAAGTACGGTATCACAGGTGTGACCGAGATTTTGCACAACCCGTCTTATGATGTTTTGTTCGCTGAAGAAACAAAACCGAGTCTGGAAGGCTTTGAAAAAGGTCAAGTAACTGAATTAGGTGCTGTTAATGTAATGACAGGTATCTATACCGGTCGTTCTCCTAAAGATAAATTCTTCGTTAAGAATGAAGCTTCTGCTGATTCTGTATGGTGGACTTCTGACGAATACAAAAACGACAACAAACCTTGTACTGAAGAAGCTTGGGCTGATTTGAAAGCTAAAGCTGTAAAACAATTGTCGGGCAAACGTCTGTTCGTTGTTGATACTTTCTGTGGTGCTAACGAAGCAACTCGTATGAAAGTACGTTTCATCATGGAAGTAGCTTGGCAGGCTCACTTC
>ERZ773142.1212-NODE-1212-length-15459-cov-3.17366_pt1 | contig 15459 bp, 10 predicted proteins | sample MGYA00580853_ERZ773142 | MGnify/ENA primary metagenome ERZ773142 (study PRJEB29015, sample SAMEA2737862) | human gut metagenome | biome: human gut; feature: human-associated habitat; material: faeces | place: China | collected 2012 ... | reverse complement strand
TAGCCTGCCGCTGCGGGGGAACTACCATGATCCCGTTGAAAGAGGAGTGATTCGGAAGGGCCGTAGCCGAGGAAATCCCATCCACCTCTACGCTATCCACGGATGGTTCGGACGGTACGTTTTCTGCTACTTGAGTAATAGCGGGCCGGGCAGTTATGTCTTGCGAATCGCCCTGTCCTTTCTCCGCATTGTTTGTCATACTGCATGCGGCCAATGCCATAAGAGCCGCAGGAATCCATATCTTTTTCATCTTATACTATTTTTCTGGTTATCTACTATACAACTCCAACTCAAGCGCCGATATATTATAGGCATATACGGCCTCGATATATCCCCGCCGGATCTCCCGGGCGGCGTTCAGGCTTTGGACAAACTGCGTGATATCTGTCTCGCTCTCTTTGAACTGTACCGTCGCGCTCTTCAACAAAGCATCCGCTTCCGGTAAAGCGCCGGTCGTATAATAGCGGATATTCTCTCCTTCCTTACGAAGCGCGACGCTCAACTCCTCCACCTTATTGTTCAACTGACGGATGTTGCTCTCCGCTTCCGTGCGGGCGATATAGGAATCGATCTTCGCTTGCCTTACCCGGCTATGCTGCGGGAAGAACAATACCGGGAACGAGATCCCGACCATCCAAGAGTCCAGACCGCTCAACGGGGCTATTTTCTGACGCACATATCCTACCGATAGTTCCGGGAAGAAACGGCTTCGTTCGATACGAAGCATGGCTTTCTTCTCATCGGCCACGCTCCGGAAGTAATTCAGATGGATATCGGACGGAGCGATCTCGGCTACGCGAGCGGGGAATAAAACCAATGTCGTATCCATAGGCAGCAATGGGGAATCCGAATAACAAGTCCATGAGAAACGACGGGCAGCCAATTGCAACTCCTCCTCCGCCTGCGACAAACGGGTTTGCAGATCGGCGACCAAGGTAGATGACATATTCCGCTCCAATAGCGTGATATCCCCTTGCTCATAACGCAACTGACTTGCCTTTCGCAAACGTCCGGCCCACTCGATCTGCTCTTTATACAAGGCACATAGATGAAAGGCATATTGATAATAAGCCCATGCCCGTTTTACCTCGGCCGTAATCTCCTTCTTCACCAAGTCCCGGTAATATTCTCCCGTGGCGACTTGACGGTTCACCAAGGCGTTCTTATAAAATGGGGTCAATAGAGAGCCTAAGGATTGCGTGATCTCCATCTGATTGTCGTTTCGTGTCTCACCGTTGATCTGTCCCCATGAATAATTAAAGGTGGTCGGTGACGCCTCCCAGCTCTCTCCCCGTGAAGCACGACTACGTTCAATGGATGCCGTGGCAGTCTTCAGGCGAGGATGATTCTCCAAGGCGATCGTCACGGCTTCTTCCAACGACACCGTCTGTTGGGCATGCGTGGGGAATAAGATACCTAAAAAAAGAAGAAACGGCAATAGGCGCTTCAACCAGCGTTGGCGCTTCCAAGCGGCCGAGCTATTTACCAACCGATAAAATACCGGGATAATAATCAACGTCAAGATCGTGGAGACAATCAAGCCTCCGATCACGACCGTCGCTAACGGACGTTGCACCTCCGCGCCCGCGGACTTCGCTATCGCCATCGGCACGAATCCTAGAGAAGCTACCAGGCCGGTCAAGAATACGGGGCGAAGTAGATGCGGACATCCTTTCGCGAGGATACGATTCGTTGTCATTTGATATTTAGTTTGTTTCCGTAAGTTATTAAAATGATTAATCATTAATATACCATTCAAGACCGCTACGCCAAACAAGGCGATAAAGCCGACCCCCGCCGATATACTGAAAGGCAACCCTCGTAACCAAAGGGCCAGAATACCCCCTATCAAGGATAACGGGACGGTAGAAAATACCACCAGCGAGTAGGTAACACTCTTAAAGGCAAAGAACAATAGCAATAAGATCAATGACAAGGCGACCGGTATCACGATCGTAAGCGTATTGATCGCATTCCGCAAGTTCTCGAACTGGCCGCCATACTCAAAGTAGTATCCCGGTTCCAGCTTGATATGCTTGTCAAGGGTTTCTTGGATAGTACGCACGACTTTCTGGATATCAGCGTCACGGACATTCACCCCGATCACGATACGGCGTTTCGTGGCATCCCGGTTAATCTGTAGAGGCCCGTTGACCAACTCGATCGTAGCGACCTCGCTAACCGGGATCTGGATTCCCTCGGCAGTCCGTACAAAGAGCTTATCCAAATTCAGATCCGCCACTTTATCGTTATCCAGACGAAGCACCAAGTCGAAACGTCGCTCATTCTCGAAAACGACACCCGCCGCCTCTCCCGCATAAGCCGTACGGATGATCGTGTTCAACTCCTCTATATTCATCCCGTAACGGGCGATCTTGGCACGATCGTAGTGTACGACCAATTGCGGCAGCCCCATCGCCTGCTCCACGATCACATCGGCGGCTCCCGGTACTTGCTCCACGAAAAGAGAAGCTTCCTTCGCCTTCTTATAAAGCTCCGCCATATCCTCTCCATATAGCTTGATCGCGATATCCGCCTTGGCCCCCGTCATCAATTCATTGAAGCGAAGCTGGATCGGCTGGCTGAAATTAAACTCCGCCCCCGTAATCGGTTCCAAGGAGGCCTTCATCTTCTCCACCATCTCCGCACGGCTGGAGGCCGAGGTCCATTCCTTGAAAGGTTTCATCACGATCATGATATCCGCGTCTTCCACCGCCATCGGGTCGGTCGGAACCTCGGCCGTTCCGATCTTGGCTACCACATGCTTGATCTCCGGGAAATTCTTCATCAAGGTCTCTTCCGCTTGCTTCGATAGCTCGATACTATGCGTCAGGGAACTACCGGCGGGAAGCGTCATCTGCATGGCGAAATCCCCCTCATCCAGCGTAGGGATAAACTCCGCCCCTAACCTCGTGAATAAGAAAAGGGACACAGCCAGAGCCGCGAAAGAACAAGCGATCGTTCCCCAGATATGACGCAAGCAGAAATGAAGCGTACGCCTGTAAACCCCGTTTAATTTCCCGAAGAAACGATCGGCGAATGTAGGCTTCGAAGAGATCGTACGCTTTAGGAACAGGGAGGCCATCATCGGCACGTAGGTGAGCGAAAGGATCAAAGCCCCGATAATACAAAACACCAAGGTCTTCGCCATGGGGGTAAAATATTTGCCCTCTATCCCGGTCAGCGTAAGTAGCGGGAAGAAGACGATCAAAATGATCAATACGGCAAAGGTAGCGCTCCGAGCGACATGACCGGCTCCGGCCTCGACCTCCCGGTCCATCTCCTCGGCAGAGAGCGTACGCCCCATCAACCGCCTCGAATAGATATGCGCCAATATCCCCTCCAATATAACGATCGATCCATCGACCACGATACCGAAATCGATGGCCCCCAAACTCATCAAATTGGCGGAGACCCCGAAAACACGCATCAAGATAAAAGCGAAAAGCATCGCCAACGGGATCACGGAAGCCACGATCAAGCCGGCCCGCACATTCCCCAAGAAGATGATCAATACGATAAAGACGATCAACGCTCCCTCTATCAAGTTACGGATCACGGTGGATATATTTCGGTCTACCAATTCGGAACGATTCAAATAAGGTTCTACACGAACACCTTCCGGCAACATTTTCTGTACCCTTTCGACCCGTGCCTCCAGTTCCTTGGTCACGACATTGGCGTTCGCCCCCTTCAACATCATGGCGATACCGCCCACGCACTCTCCCTCGCCATCCTTTGTCATGGCGCCAAAACGCTTGGCGGAACCAAAGCGAACCGAACCGACATCGCTTATATGAATCGGTATCCCTCCACGGTTCGTGATCACAATGCGCTCGATGTCCTTTATCTTACCGATCATTCCCTCGCTACGGATGTAGTAAGCCTTATTGATTTTCTCGATATAACTGCCGCCCGTATTCTGGTTATTCCGGTTGAGCGCCTCGAACACCTCGCCGATCGTAATATTCAAGGAATAAAGGGCATCCGGATCTACCGCCACCTCATACTGTTTCAGATAGCCGCCAAAGCTATTGATCTCCACGATACCCGGTATACCGCTCAGTTGCCGTTTCACGATCCAGTCCTGAATGGTACGGAGTTCCATGGCGTCGTATTTCTCCTCATAACCGGGCTCCACGCTCAATACATATTGATAAATCTCGCCCAAGCCGGTCGTGATAGGCATCAGCTCCGGCGTACCCAGTTCCGTGGGGATTTCTCCCGCCACGGTTTGTATCTGCTCGTTTATAAGTTGGCGGGCATCCAAGGTAGGTACGCTTTCCTTAAATACGACCGTTACCAATGACAGGCCAAAGCGGGAAACGGAGCGGATCTCTTCCACGTTCATGATATTACTCATCGCTATCTCGATAGGCATGGTGATCAATTGCTCTACCTCTTGCGGGGCCAAGGTTGGCGATACCGTCACGATTTGCACTTGATTGTTCGTTATATCCGGTACGGCATCTATCGGTAAAGTCATCATGGCATAGATTCCTCCCAGAAGCAGAAACAAGGTTGTCAACCCAACGAATAGTTTCTTCTGAATAGAAAAATGGACAATCGCTTTAAACATCACTTCATTTATTTAATAGAATAGTTACAAAAATAAAAGGTAAGCGTTTGTCTGCCCCGTATAAAATAATGAAGTGACCGAAATCAAGGTTGAAGTATCGGTATGAGGAGTTGGAGCATATCTATAGAAAAAGGCTTCACATGCCCTCTATGACACATGAAGCCCCTTTTGTTATCCTATATAAATAATAAGAATCGTTGCCGTTAAAAGCGGATCAGCACTTAATGCTCAACTGTCGCAACACCTCACGGATCTTCTCATACGTGACGATACGTGTAGGAACCAAAGGCAAACGAAGCTTATTCTCGATAAAGCCCATCATATTTAACATACTCTTCGCTCCGGCAGGATTTCCATCCACGAACAACAGGCTGAACAGCTCCGTGAAGCTATGATGGATCGTACGTGCGCTATCATAATCACCCGCCAAGGCCAGACGTACCATACGGCTAAACTCACGAGGGAAGGCGTTACCGATCACGGAGATCACTCCCACCGCACCTAATGTCATTAAAGGGAAAGTAATGCCATCGTCACCGGAGATCACGTTGAAACGGGCCGGCTTGTTCTTGATGATATCATCCATCTGGGTGATATTGCCGGAAGCCTCTTTCACGGCGATCACGTTATCGAACTCACGGGCGATACGAAGCGTAGTCTCGGCCGTCATGTTCACGCCCGTACGCCCCGGTACGTTATAGAGTACGATCGGTAAATGAGTAGCGTTGGCGATCGCCTTGTAATGCTGGTAAATCCCTTCTTGGGAAGGCTTATTATAATAAGGTACGACCGAGAGGATAGCGTCGATACCCTCGAAATTATCGGTCTTCAACTTCTCGACAACCGACCGTGTACAATTACCTCCCACGCCTAATACGATAGGGATACGGCCCCGTACACGAGTCACTACCAAGCTTATAATGTTTTTCTTTTCTTCTTCCGTAAGTGTAGGGGTTTCCGCTGTAGTTCCCAGCACTACCAAATAATCCGTACCGTTCTGCACCTGATAATCCACCAGCTTGCCTAACGCCTCGTAATCTACACTCTCATCTTCCTTGAATGGCGTGATCAACGCCACACCCATTCCTTTTAAATTTATGTCTGCCATGGGGAAAATATTCCTTTTTGTTATTTAGCACTGCAAAAATAAGGAAATTATATCATTTAGCACGGATGGAACGCAAATAAAATAATATCTGTCCGAATAAATACTGAATATCGTCCTTATCTGTTACAGTCAAGCCTAAGTCGTACCATTCTTGGCCCGGATACTTAATCCCGACCTTGAAGGCGGATGGATGCCGGAGAGCGATGTATTGCAAGGCATAACAACCCGGCCGGGTGATATCGATCAAGATATCCGCCTTGAGAGCGCCCACCTTTTTCAAGACACTATCGGAAGGGAATCCCCACGCGTTGAGATCGTTCTTTATATGTACAGGAATATTGGAATCATCGAAAGGAATATCCGCTCCTCCGGACGGCACATATACACACGTCTTGATGTCCTTCTTCGCCTTGCGCAAAGGCTCCAAGGCCCTCATGACGTCCTCGTGATCCTCTATATTATACAAGACCAAAAGCGAACGTGCCTCATCCAAGGAAAGGGAACGATGCGGACGCCCCCCGGCATCCGACACTAAAGCCTGTATCTTCTTCTTGATAAAATAATTCGTAAACATTTATTCCAGCATATTTAAGAACGCATCCTCGTTGATAATCTTCACACCCAGCTTCGCCGCTTTCTCCAGCTTGGCCGGTCCCATATTCTCGCCGGCAAGGATATAATCGGTCTTCCCCGAGACGGAGCCGCTATTCTTGCCGCCATGTTGCTCAATCATCGCCTTATACTCGTCACGTGAATGCTTGGAAAATGTCCCGCTGATCACGATCGTCAATCCTTTCAACTTCTCGGAACGGTTCGCCAATTGCTCTTCGGAAACCGCCATCCGCAAGCCCTGTTCCTTTAATCGGTTCACCAACGTACGGTTCTTCTCGTCCGAGAAATAACTCAATACACTCTGGGCGATCCGCTCGCCGATCTCGTCCACGGCTACCAAATCCTCTAAAGACGCCTGCTCCAATGCCTCGATCGAGTGGAAAGCCGAGACCAAGCGTTTAGCGACCGTCTCTCCCACGAAACGAATCCCCAGACCGAACAAGACCCTCTCAAAAGGAACTTGCTTGGATTCCTCCAGACTCGACATCAGATTCTGGGCGCTCTTCTCCGCCCACCGTTCCAGACGCAATAAATCGGCAACCGTCAACGTATATAAGTCCGCCGAGTCTTTTACATAACCGGCGTTGTACAAATCCTCCACCGTTTCCGGGCCTATATTGATATTCATCGCCTTCCGGGTCACGAAATGCTCTATACGCCCCTTGATCTGAGGAGGACAGCCCGACTCGTTCGGACAGTAATGTGCCGCCTCTCCCTCCGGACGCACCAAAGGAGTCCCGCACTCCGGACACACACGGATAAAGCGGACCTTATCCCCCATCAGCATCGAACGAGCCTCCACGTTCACTCCCACGATCTTCGGGATGATCTCCCCGCCTTTCTCCACATACACTTGGTCGCCGATATGCAAGTCAAGCCCCTCGATAATATCGGCGTTATGCAAGGAAGCCCGCTTCACCACCGTCCCCGCCAACAATACGGGCTCGAGGTTCGCCACCGGAGTAACCGTCCCCGTCCGTCCCACTTGGAAAGAGACCGAGTTCAAGCGAGTCTCGGCACGCTCCGCCTGAAACTTATAAGCGATCGCCCAGCGAGGGCTTTTCGACGTAAAACCTAAGTTCCTCTGCTGACGAAGCGAGTTTACCTTCAACACGATTCCATCCGTCGCCACGGGCAGGTTCTTACGTTCCACATCCCAATAAGCGATATAATCGAATATATCCTGTAGGCTCTGGCATTTACGGATCACGTCCGGAATCTTAAAACCCCATGCGCGAGCCGCCTGCAAATTCTCATAATGCCCTTCGGCCGGCAGGTTCTCACCCAATAAATAATAGAAATAAGCATCCAGCTTACGGGAGGCCACGATAGCCGGGTTCTGCTGTTTCAACGTACCGGAAGCGGCATTGCGAGGATTGGCGAACAAGGGTTCCTCCTGCTCCTCCCGCTCCTTATTCAAGCGATCGAACTCCGCCCAAGGCAGCAATACCTCGCCACGGATCTCGAACTCCTCCGGAAAATCAGAGCCCCGGAGTCTTAATGGAACCGAACGGATGGTCTTGATATTCGCCGTCACGTCATCACCACGAGTACCGTCGCCACGGGTCACGGCACGCGTCAAGCGTCCTTTCTCATAGGTCAAAGAGATAGAAGTGCCATCATATTTAAGCTCCGCCACAATCTCGAAAGGCTCATTCAAGGAGCGGACCGTACGATCATAAAAATCTCGGATCTCATCCTCGGAGTACGTATTACCCAACGAAAGCATCGGATATTTATGTACCACTTGCTCAAACTCTTTCGAGAGGTCGCTCCCCACTCGCCGAGTCGGGGAATCTGGATCGGCGAACTCGGGATGCGCCGCCTCCAGTTCCTGCAACTCTTTCATCATCTTATCAAACTCAAAGTCTGATATTGTCGGTGCCGAAAGCACATAATAATTATAATTATGCCGCTCCAGCTCATCACGCAGGGCTTTTATCTTTGCTTCGACCATATTAGTATATTAATTCTACGTTGTCTATCCAAAACGTATTTCCCGGAGAGCCGATATAGGCCCCTCCGTGGCTGGAGGTGAACTGCAACACCATATGCGTAGGTGCCTCGCCCGGCTCCGCCCAGCCTACCTCTTGGATAGGAACGCTTTTTCCTTTACTATTTAACGTATAACGTTCCTCTACTTGTATACGCATATACGGTTTATATTCGGGTTTGGATGTTATATTTCCATAAAGGATCGGGTAAGTAGCGTCATTTACCCAATCAGGGGTAGATTCCGTATAGCGTTGCACCATCGTACCGACCCGCTTGGAATAAACATTCCCTTCCGCGTCTTCCCATCGTTTCTGCAACAACAAGATCACCGCCAAGGAATCCTGCCCGGCCACCGTACTCTTACGGCTGAACCCCGTACTACGTACCCGATTCTTCTCGGGAGCGGCTTTCACCTTATAATCAAACCGCAACGCTTTCGGCTTCTTGGAGAAAGGCACTCCTGATTGTAACATCGCTTGAGGGTTTTTTGTTCCCTTGATCGGCTCATGCACCGTACCCAAGAAAACGGAGCCGGCGGCGATCACCTCGATATCCACCAAACCGAAAACCTTCACGCTCTCATAACGGGTCTCCATGCGGGCGCACATCCCATCCCCCCGTTTCTCCGGGAAAACAGACGTATTGGTTTTCACCACTCCCGCCACTTTCGCCATCACGTTGGAAGTAGCCCACGGAGAACCGCCCATATTACGAAACGCCGTATTACCGACAATCGTATCCGAGGGCCCCAGCTCATAAAGCCATTTCGTATTTCCCCCGATAATGCCAGACTCATGAATCTCACGGACAATCCAATTATCCATGTCTCCATAAGCGAAGGGCACCACATTCTCCGATGTCACCCCATCCCCGTCCGCGAGAACCACGGACAAAGGCATACAAGCGATTGCCAAAAATAACGCTTTCTTTCTTAAACTCAAACCCATCCCTCTATCAATTTAATACCTATCTAACCCTTTTATTTATAAGCTATAGCCCCATTCCTTCAAGGCCATGCCCCAATTTTCCTCTACGAGCCGGACCGTACGATCCTCGTACTTGTATTGGTTCTTCTTGTAGCCCTTCTTCTTGCCCAGATACTTCTCTATATCCGCCTTAGACTCCTTAAAGCCGGGTAAGTTTAATGACCCGTAAATATTTTCCGTCATGGCGAAAGCGTCTTTCTCGAAATCCTCGAACTTCACTTCCACCAGATTGCCTTCCGGTATCAGGTGCTTCTCTTCCTCGTACTTGTAGAAAAGACGGCGATATACCTCGATGAAGTTCGCCTCGATCTGCTCGTTCGTGATATCCTGCAAACGCAATGGCTGGATCGTATTCGTAAAGAAACTGCGGGTACTCTCGAATACCGTATACGGATTTCGCTTCAAGTAGATGAACTTAGCGTTCGGGAACATCTCCAGCAATGTCTTCACACGCCCCGTATGCGGTGGGTTCTTGCTCAAATACTGCGTACCGTTCGTATTCCAGAGGGAAACCTTAACCAGACGCATGAAAGTATCCATGAAGATCCGCCGCTCCTCCTCCGTGATATCGTTAAACAATAAGTAACGATCGCAATACTCCATCCAGCGTTTCGGGAAGAACCAGAAATTATAATATGTATAAGGCATCATGTTCGACAAGGCGAACTCCTCCTCTTGCGGAAGATCCACCTTCAACTCCATATTATCGGTCGGACGCTTATCCGGCATCAAGAAAGCCATGTTCTTCTTGAAGAAAGGCTGCCCCCAGAGCATCAGGTGCGGGAATACCGTCTGGTACGTCGTGGTATAACCGAAATGCTTATCGCAGGCGAAGATGTTATGAACAAAAGTCGTACCACTCCGCCAATGCCCCAAGATAAACAAGGGGTCCATCTCGAGCGGCTTATCGGCCAATTTCTTGAACCGGCTATCCTCGATCGGCTTCAAGGCGCTCAACAGGCGGCAAACACCGGTCGTAAGGCGATACTTACCCTTAAAGCCCTTGTCTATCTGCCGGGCCGTCACCTTCCTGAACGTATCCCAATCCGCCCCGACCAACGTATTGATCGGTAGCTTATCAAACTCCAACAATCCCATATCCTATCGTTTTTCCGTTATACATTTCACAGATACGCCCTGCCGGCCCAACTCCTCACAAACCTTACGGATCGCCTCATAATGCTCCTCTCCGATTCCCATCTCCGGGAGGTTCAAGGTAGCCAAAGCGTCTTCCGTCACCATATCTTTAGCGTCCACACGGTCGATGATCATACCCACGGCGGACGTATTATTCGTAATCGGATCGATCAAGATAAACGAGCCGGTCTGCTTATTCCTCCTATACGGATCGAAGAACAACTCCTTGCCGGTAGTAAATACCACACGGCCGATCTCGTTCAGCTCCAGATGATCCACGGAAGACTGCTCCATCGTGTTCACGTTCACCTTATAGCGGATACTATCCACACGGGCACGTGTCGTATGAGTGGTCTGCTTGATGTAGAACTGCTTGTTCACGTCCATGGCTTCCTCATCCATCCACACCAGCATGGCCTCGAAATTACGGTCGCGGATCGGCAAGTTATCCGGGTGCACCAGCATCTCCCCACGGGAGATATCGATCTCGTCCTCCAAGGTGATCGTAATACATTGAGGCGGGAAAGCCTGCTCCAACTCACCCTCGTAGGTGACGATGCTCTTTACCTTCGAGGTCTTCCCGGAAGGCAACGCCATCACCGTATCTCCCTTACGCACGATACCGCTAGCCACCTTGCCGCTAAACCCACGGAAATCCAGATTCGGGCGCAACACGTATTGCACCGGATAACGGAAGTCCTCGTAGTTACGATCCAAGTCGATAGGCACGTTCTCCAGATAATCCAATAAAGACGTACCCTCGTACCAAGGCGTACGATCACTCTTCTCCACCACGTTATCGCCATCCAAGGCCGATAAGGGGATATACGTGATATCCGGGATATCCAGCGGCTCCACGAAACGTTTATAATCCGCCACGATCCGGTCGAACGTATCCTTGTCGAAGTCCACCAAGTCCATCTTATTCACGGCCAGTACCACATGTTTGATCCCCAGCAAAGATACCAGATAGGTGTGACGGCAGGTTTGCGTGATCACGCCCGTGCGGGCATCCACCAAGATGATCGCCAGATTCGCCGTGGAACCACCCGTGATCATATTCCGGGTGTACTGCTCGTGCCCCGGGGTGTCGGCGATGATGAACTTACGGTTGTTCGTGCTGAAATAGCGGTAAGCCACATCGATCGTGATACCTTGCTCACGCTCGGCCTTCAAGCCATCCAGCAACAAAGCGTAGTCGATATGCTCGCCGGCGTTGCCCATACGCTTGCTGTCACGCTCCAAGGCATCCAACTGATCCTCGTATATTTTCTTACTATCAAACAGCAATCGGCCTATCAAGGTCGATTTGCCATCATCCACCGAGCCGGCGGTCAAGAATCTCAGCAGGTCCTTCTGCTCGTCCTTATCTAGGAATTCCTTTATATTTAATTTTGTATCTGCCATGTCTCTTCTGTGTTAAAAATACCCTTCCCGTTTCTTCTGCTCCATACTAGCGTCTTGATCGAAGTCGATCACACGGGTCGTACGCTCGCTCTTCGTCGTGGTCATCATCTCCTCCACGATTTTCTCGATCGTATCCGCCTCGCTCTCCACGGCGCCGGTCAGCGGCCAGCAGCCCAACGTACGGAAACGGACCATACGCATACGGATCTGGTCCCGGTATTGCTCCGGCAAGCGGTCGTCGTCCGCCATGATCAAATTACCGTCGATCTCCACGCACGGACGCTCCTTGGCGAAATACAGGGGAACGATCGGGATATTCTCCAGACGGATATATTGCCAGATATCCAGCTCCGTCCAGTTCGATAGCGGAAATACACGGATGCTCTCGCCCTTATGCACACGGGCGTTATAGATATCCCACAACTCCGGGCGCTGGTTCTTCGGGTCCCATTGATGGAACTTATCGCGGAACGAGAAGATACGTTCTTTCGCACGGCTCTTCTCCTCGTCACGGCGGGCGCCGCCGAAAGCGGCGTCGAACTTATATTTATCCAAGGCATGAAGCAAAGCCTGCGTCTTCATCAAGTCCGTATGCACCTTGCTTCCATGCGTGAACGGGCCCACGCCCGCGTGGAAAGCCTCCATATTAGACTCCACGATCAAGTTCCAGCCGAATTTCTTCGCATAAGAATCACGGAACTCTATCATCTCCTTAAACTTCCATTTCGAATCGATGTGCATCAACGGGAAAGGAACCTTACCCGGAGCGAAAGCCTTCTCGGCCAGACGGACCATCACGGAAGAATCCTTCCCGATGGAATAAAGCATAACAGGATTCTCGAACTCGGCGGCTACCTCACGGATGATGTGGATAGACTCGGCCTCCAGCTCCTGTAAATGACTTAACTTGTAATCAGACATATCTTTTTTCAGTGTTTAATTTCTACTTTCGGTATGATCAACTCCAACAACCGGCTCACGGATTGCTCCACGCTCAATACGGAGGTATCCAAGGACAGGTCCGGACGCTCCGGCGCCTCGAACGGGGCGGAAACCCCGGTAAACTCCTTGATCTCGCCTTTCCGGGCCTTGGCATACAGGCCTTTCACGTCACGGCGTTCGCACTCGGCGAGCGGCGTACTTACGTAAACCTCCAAGAAATCCGCTTTACCGATGATAGCGGACGCCATCTCTCTCAACTCGTTGTTCGGGCTGATAAAAGCCGCTATGGTTATAACACCCGTATCGACAAACAGTTTACCCACCTCGGCGATCCGGCGTATATTCTCCACCCGGTCCTCCGGCGAGAACCCGAGATTATTGTTGATACCACTACGGATATTATCCCCGTCGAGGATGCGGCAAAGCAATCCCCGTTTATGCAACTCACGCTCCAAGGCGATAGCGATCGTGCTTTTCCCCGAGCCACTCAAACCCGTGAACCACACCATCACTCCCCTTTGCCCCAGAAGCGCCTCTTTATCCTCACGACCCAGCATACGGTCGAAAATCGGATAGATATTATTTTCTAAAACTTCCATATCATAGGTATTACAAACACGGAGATCAAGAACGTGATCAAGTTCAAGGGCAGGCCCACCTTCACGAAATCCGTGAACTTATAGCCTCCCACGCCTTGTACGATCAGGTTGGTCTGGTAGCCGATCGGCGTACTGAAACTAGCCGACGCCGCCATACAGATCACGACAAAGAATGGGGTCGGATCAACGCCTAATTGCGTAGCTACCGACAAAGCGATCGGGAAGCTCAATGCCGCCGCAGCGTTATTCGTGATCAACTCCGTAAATATATTGGTAATAATAAATAAAATCGCCAGCAACGCATACGGCCCCAAATTGTCGGCCATACCGATTATATGGCGGGCTATCATGGAGGCAAAGCCGGAATTCTCCATGGCCTTGCTGATAGCGAAAGCGCAAGCGATCGTTATCAAGATATCCCAAGAAATGTATTTCGTGTATTTTTTAGGCGGGAAAAGCTTCGTCCACGCCATGATGATTGTCGTAATACAGACAAAGAAGAACATATCCAAGCGCATACTTGGAACGGCCTCTTTCACGACTGGCAACTCTCCTACCGTCGCCCCCGTAATCATAAAGATCAACAGTCCTAAAGCCAGCCAACGTTTCTTCTTCGATACCGGCTCCGTTGCCTCATTACCATTCGCCAACATCAAGAAGACACTAGACTCACCCCATGTAGGGATAAAAGAATCGTCCGCCCACAACACCAAGGTATCGCCCTCATGCAATACCACCGTATCCAGATTACGGGTAAAACGCTGTCCGCCGCTTTTCACCTCTTTCACGATCGCCCCGTAATGGCGGGTAAAGTTAAACTCTCCCAAGGTCTTGTTGATACCCGGGAAGCGTGCGCCCAGCACGGCCTCCACCCGGTGGAAATTCCCGGGATTCTCATCCTCCCCGTCTTCGGATACCGTATCCGTCCTCGAGTCCGGAAGCAGCTTGTTCGAGAAAGCGAACAAATATAAAATACCGGCGATAGCGATAAAAATACCGACTTTCCCCAGCTCAAACATCGTAAAGCCCTCATATCCCGCCTCCAGAATCATGCCGTGCACCACCAGATTCGTAGAAGTACCGATCAAGGTACATATACCGCCCAATATCGTGACATACGAGAGAGGGATCAAGAATTTCGTGGCCGGAAGCTTCACCGCCTCTGCCCATCGCTTGATGATCGGGGCGAAAATAACCACCACCGGCGTATTATTCAGGAACGCCGACACGAAAGCTACGGGCGGGAGCATCCTCGCCTGCGCCTTGAAGACGGTGGTCTTCCCCTCGGGAAGCAGTTTCTTGATCAATTGGCCTAAAGCCCCGCTCTGCCGCACTCCCTCACTGACAAGGAAGAGCATGGCTACGGTTATCATCCCTTTATTGCTAAAGCCCTCCAGCATCTCCTTGGGAGTAAGAATGCCTACGCAGAGAAAAAACACGACCACTGTCAGAAGAACCATTCCCGGCCGCATCTTATCCCATACCAAGGCTGCGATCATGCCGATCAGGGCCAGCAACACAAACACTATATCAAAATTCATGTATTTACTTTTAAGAGCGCAAAAATAATAAGAATACTCAAGTGCGCACTCCTTTCGCTAACCTATTTTTAGGATTATATGGGATATAGACCAATAATGATTGATTCTGGGCCAACTTATTGCGTATATCCAGAGCTGTCATTCTCGAATTATTTGTTTCCTGTTCGCTCCATTTTTGTAAGACAAGTGCAAGAATTTCTTTTTCCTGTACACGATCGCTTGGTCGAACGACAATCCGCTATCTATCAATACTTCCAGCAATCGCTCCGGGCCGCAGGCGGCGTAGCAATCGGCGGCCTCGCCCCTTGTGTGCTGGGAGTTAACGACACCGCCTACCAAGCGATTTACCCCCGGGCAACGATAGCCGCTGGTAATAGCGATCGGCTCACCGAGGCGGTCTCGCAAAGGCTGAATCAATTGCGTGATAAGCAGCCGGATAGCAGCTATCTGAGATTCGCCGGGCATGTTGTCGATACCGTTCTCTATGGCTTTACGACTATATGTGAACTCTTCTACTGTAAAATTTTTTGAGATTTGATTATTTTTATTCATG
>ERZ773142.1209-NODE-1209-length-15476-cov-5.0142_pt1 | contig 15476 bp, 10 predicted proteins | sample MGYA00580853_ERZ773142 | MGnify/ENA primary metagenome ERZ773142 (study PRJEB29015, sample SAMEA2737862) | human gut metagenome | biome: human gut; feature: human-associated habitat; material: faeces | place: China | collected 2012 ... | reverse complement strand
AGAGGCCCGTTTCCCTAGGTGGGGAAACGGGCCTCTTTTTTCTCTGGGCTTGTGGATTGGCGAAGGCAATAACCGCTGGCAGCTATTTTGAGTTCTTGATGCGGCGTGTGGCTGCGGTGGTTATTCCGAGTCCTGCGGCGGTGATTCCCGCGAGTGCGATTGCGCTCGGTGCTGTGTCGCCCGTGTTCGCGAGCTTGCCGGGCTTGCCGCTGCTCGAGTTCGCCTGCTTGGTGGAGCTCGATGGAGCGTCTTTACCGGTCGCGGGCGAGCTGGCGGGCTGCGCCGTCTCGGCCGGCTGCGCTGAGCTGGAGGGTTTTGTCGTCTCGGCGGGTTTCGTTATCTCGGGCGAGGCGGCCTTGTCTGCCGCGGCTTTCGCCTCTTCGTATGCCTTGCAGGCGTCGTCATAGGCCGCTTGCGCCTTTTCCAAATCGCCGAGGAGCGCATTTCGCTTGGCTATGTCCTCGTCGATGTGGGCTTTAGCTTTCTCCGCCTCACTTTCGAAATACTGAACCTGTTTTTCCTGGCTTTCGAGCCGGCGTTGGTAGTGGTGAAGATCATCTTCACAAGATTTTTCTCGCCTTTCTGCCGCCATGATCTCACTGCGCAACTGCTTAATATGCTCCTTAATAGCTGTGCTGGGCTCCTCGTCGCCGAGTGCTTCAAGTGCCTTATCTAATTCTGACTGAAGGCCGCTTGTCCGGTTGTGGGCCTCATCGTATTTGGCTTGGGCTGCATCGACGTTCGCTTGCATGGCGGGAAGGGGTTTCCTCCATTTGGCGGCTTCCGTCACCACCATGTCGTAGATCTCTTGAAAAGCGGCAATGTCATCATCGATTACCGCAAGTTTCTCAGGACTTGCGGCGTCTTTTGCGGCCTCGAGGGTTTTGAGCGCTTCCTGCATGGCTGCATACGCTTTTTCTTTTGCGGCGGCCGCATCTTCCGTCTGCAAGGCAACTGCACCGGTGGGGGAACTGGTTTCTGCCGCGATCGCCGTTACGGGGGGGGGCGATTCCCGCGACAAGCGCCGCGGAAAGGGCGATGCCCACAGTTGCTCGTCTTGCTCTTCTTGCGAGAATGTCGTTCATCTCGGCACCTCATTTCAAGGGTCGGCGGCTCGGCTGGTAGCGCTACTGTAAGTATACCAAGCGATTGGCGCGCCGCTGACCGGGCATGCGCACCCCTCCGCTTCTCTGGAAACCGAATCCCATTAGAAATGACGAGTTGTTTACGCTTCTTTTGGGCTCACCGTACTATCATGGTTCGAATTGAGTGTGAATGATGATAGGGAGCGCCTATACATGATTGAGTTGCTCAGGCGTTTTGGTGGTAAGTTTCGCCGGTATATGGTGATTGGCCCTGCGTGCAAGTTGATTGAAGTGATCTTTGACTTGCTGACGCCGCTGGTGATTGCCCAGATGATTGATAAGGGCATCGGCGCGCACGATGTGAACGCCGTCGTCCGTTACGGCGTGGTGCTCGCCGCCATGGCTGTGATCGGCATCTCGTTTACGCTCGTCTGCCAAAAGATGGCGGCGCTCACCTCGCAGGGCATGGGCACCGACATCCGCGGCGCGCTCTACGGGCACATCAACAAGCTGAGTTACGCCGAGCTTGATCGCTTTGGCACGCCGTCGCTCATTACCCGCATCACCAACGACGTCAACCAGGTGCAGCTCGCCGTGGCGCTGGGCGTGCGTATGCTCATCCGCTGGCCTTTCCTGGCGGTGGGCTCCATGGTCGCGGCCCTTGCCATCGACCTTAAGCTCGGCATGATCTTTTTGATTTGCACGCCCGCCATCGGCCTGGTGTTTTGGTTTGTCATGGCGCGCTGCATCCCGTACTACAAGCAGCTGCAGGCAAAGCTCGACCGCATCGCGCTCATTTGCCGTGAGGGTCTTTCGGGCGCCCGCGTGGTCCGGGCGTTTGTGCGCGAGGATCACGAGCGTGAGCGTTTTGCCCAGGCGGCCGATGACCAGGCAGGTGTCGCAATCGCGGTGGGCAAGCTCTCGTCGATTCTCAACCCCGTCACCTTTTTGGTGATGAACCTGGGCGTGTGCGCCATCCTGTGGGTGGGCGGCATCCAGGTCAACGTGGGCGAGCTCACGCAGGGCCAGGTCATGGCGTTCGTCAACTACATGACGCAGACCCTGACCTCCATCGTGTACGTCGCCAACCTGGTCGTGGTCTTTACCAAGGCGAGCGCCAGTGCGTCACGTATCAACGAGGTGCTCAATTGCGTGCCGAGCATCACCGACGAGGGCAACCAGCCGGTCGCGCTGCCCAAGCCGGGCGTGACGGGCAATGCCGCTCCGGTCTCTGCGCTGAGCTTTGACCATGCGAGTTTTTCGTTTGGCGCGGGCGCTGCCAACGCCGTCGACGATGTGACCCTGGAACTGCCGCTGGGCAAGACGCTTGGCATTATCGGCGGCACGGGCAGCGGCAAGTCCACGCTCGTCTCGCTTATCCCGCGCCTGTACGATGCGGGCGTCGGCAGCGTGAGCGTGATGGGCGCCGATGTGCGCGCCTGGCCGCTCGACCAGCTGCGCCATGTGGTCGCGACTGTCCCACAGCGTGCGTCGCTGGTGAGCGGCACCATCCGCAGTAACCTGACCTGGCGCGACGAGGCGGCGACTGACGAGGAGCTTTGGGCGGCGCTCGATATGGCGCAGGCCAGCGAGTTCGTGCGTAACAAGCAGCAGGGCTTAGATGCTCCGGTCGAGGCGGGCGGTAAGAACTTCAGCGGTGGCCAACGCCAGCGCCTGACCATTGCGCGCGCTCTGGTGGGCTCGCCGCAGATCCTGATTATGGATGACTCCGCCTCGGCGCTCGACTTTAAGACCGATGCGGCGCTTCGCCATGCCATTCGCGAACGAAGCATGCGCGGTGCCGCCGAGGGCGGGCTCCCACTGACCACGGTGATCGTGAGCCAGCGCGTCTCGACCGTGCGCGATGCCGACATGATCTGCGTGCTCGACCACGGCTCGGTCGCGGGCCTGGGCACGCACGACGAGCTGTACGCGACCTGCCAGCTCTATCGCGAGATTTGCCAGTCGCAGCTTCGTCGCGAGGAGCTCGAGGGTCAGCAGGGGAGCGCGACGCCCGCGTCCGTCCCAAGTCCCGCATCCGCCCCGGCTGCCCTGGCATCCACTTGCGCAAAGGAGGGCTGCTAAATGAATCCGTATACTTCTTCCGGTTCGGTCGCCACGATGACGGCCAACGTGTCCGGCAACGATAACCTCAACGACTTGGGTGACGGCCCGCGTCAGCCCGGCGACCCCGAGCGCTACCCCGTGGGCGCGGTAACTCGCCGCCTGCTGGGCTACGTCCGCCCGCATCGCATTTCGTTTACGGCGTCGTTTGTGAGCGCCGCCATCTCGGTAATCTTGCAGCTCTATACGCCCATCCTCATCGGCAAGGGCATCGACCTCATCGTTGCCGCCGGGCAGGTGGACTTTGATGCGCTGCTGCCGCTCGTCACCAAGCTCGCGATTGTCGTGGTGGGCGCGGCGGCCTTCCAGTGGCTGCAGGGCTACTGCGTCAACCGCCTGTCCTACGAGACAGTGCGCGACATGCGCGTGGAGGCGAGCGACAAGCTCAGCCGCATGCCGCTCAGCTTTATCGACAGCCATGCCCATGGTGACCTTATGAGCCGCGTAGTCAACGACGTCGACCAGGTGGGCGATGGTCTGCTGCAGGGCTTTACGCAGCTCTTTACCGGCGTTATCACCATTGTGGGCACGCTCGCGTTTATGCTCTCCATCAACCTGACCATGACGCTCGTGGTGGTGCTCGTCACGCCGCTTTCCATTTTTGCAGCCGGTGCTATTGCCAAGCTCTCCAACAAAAGCTTTACGGCACAGCAGCGTATTCAAGGGCAGCTCGGTGGTCATATCGAGGAGTACGTAGGCGAGCAAAAGCTTGTCGACGCCTTTGCCTATGGTCCCAACGCCCAGCAGCGCTTCGATGCCCTCAACGCTGAGCTCTACACCGCGGGCGAGCGCGCGCAGTTTATGGGCTCGCTCTCCAACCCCGGTACGCGCTTTATCAACAACATCATCTATGCCGTGGTTGCCGTGATCGGCTGCGTGGGCGTGATCACGGGCGTGCCGGCGGCGCTTACGGTAGGCGGCGTGCAGATCTTCCTGTCTTACGCCAACCAGTACACCAAGCCGTTCAACGAGGTTACCAACGTCATCACGCAAATCCAGACGGCGTATGCCTCGGCGCGTCGTGTGTTTGCGCTGCTCGACGCCCGCGAGCAAGAGCCCGACGCTGTGGATGCCATTGAGCTCACCATCCCGAAGGGCGAGGTCACCTTTGAGCATGTGGACTTTAGCTATGTGCCCGACCGCAAGCTGCTGCAGGACATTTGCATTGACGCCAAACCCGGCATGCGCTTTGCCCTGGTCGGTCCTACGGGCTGTGGCAAGACAACGCTCATCAACCTGCTGCTGCGCTTTTACGATATCGATGCCGGGTGCATCTTGGTGGACGGTCGCTCGTCGCGCGACTACACACGCGCAAGCCTGCGCCGCGCCTTTGGTATGGTGCTGCAGGACACCTGGCTGTTCGAGGGCACGGTGGCCGAAAACATTGCCTACGGTTGCCCCGATGCCACGCGCGAGCAGATTGTCGAGGCCGCCAAGCGCGCGCATGCGCACAAGTTTATCGTGCAGCTGCCCGACGGCTACGATACGGTCATCGGCGAGGATGGCGGCACGTTTAGCCAAGGTCAAAAACAGCTGCTGTGCATCGCGCGCGTCATGCTCACCGACCCGGCGATCTTGCTGCTGGACGAGGCGACCTCGAGTATCGATACGCGCACCGAGCTACAGGTGCAGGCGGCGTTCGACGAGCTCATGGCCGGGCGTACGAGCTTTGTCGTGGCGCACCGTCTGTCGACGATTCGCAACGCCGATTGCATTCTGGTCATGCGCGACGGCCAGATTATCGAGCACGGCACGCATGACGAGCTGCTCGAGGCAGGTGGCTTTTACGCCGAGCTCTACCGCAGCCAATTCGCCCAGTAGGGGCTGCCGATTAGCGGCAGATGGTTTACATCTGCGTCGATAGTACTAAGATATGCTTCTAACAAATTGCATTAATGGCTCGAGTTTCGGGGGAAACGAGGCAACGTGACTATGACATGCTCTATGGTGGTTAACAGCAAGAGCGGTAATACCAGGATGGTTTCGGGGGCGATCAAGCGCGCCCTGCAGGCTGCAGGCGTCGAGTTTATCCATGCCGCCGCGCTGAGCGATGATGCAGATCCGGAGCAGGTCGCGCACGAGGCAGAGGGTGCCTGTGCTGCCGATACGGTGCTTGTTGGTTTTTGGTGCGACAAGGGTGCCTGCGCGCCTTCGGTCGCGGCGTTGCTCTCCGCCTTGCACGGCAAGCGCGTCTTCCTGTTTGGCACCTGCGGCTTTGGGGCCGACCAGAGCTATTACCAGCAGATTATTGATCGCGTAACTTCCAATTTGGCTGGGGATGCCGAGCTTGCGGGCTGGGTGATGTGCCAGGGCAAGATGGGCCCCGCGGTCAAGCAGCGCTACGAGGCCATGCTTGAGCAAGATCCCGAAAACGCCCGCGCTAAGATGCTGCTCGACAACTGGGTTGCCGCGAAGGACCATCCCACCAAGGAAGATCTGGACAACATGGCGGCGGCGGCCAAGAAGGCCGTGCTGGGAGAGTAGCTTCGCCGTTCGTGGTCCTTCGTGCAAAACAATACAAATGTGAAAGCCTCGAGATTCTCGAGGCTTTTTTCGTGACACGAGGGCGCCCCTTTATTGATGGAAGGCCTAATAAGCTGATTGTTCTATGCCCGGATGCGTGCGGAGTGGGATGGGATTTCCGGATGGGTGGGGTTTCGGAAAATGCGTCCCGGAATTTGCCTTGGAATGGGATGCGGTTTCCCGGTGAAGGGCTCTGTGGAAACTACATCCCAGCATTCGGTCGAGAAATGGGATGTAGTTTCCGGTTGAGGGTCTTGGCGGAAAGTGCGACCCGGAATTTGTGATCGAAGCGGGATACGGCTTCCCAACGGGGCCACAAGCGGAAGCCGCATCCCACTCCGGACGGGAATTCTGGGACACGGTTTTCAGAGGGTTATGGGCTGCGAACTAGATGGGGCTGTCATAAAACTCCAGTAAAAGGGGTCGGAAATAAAGGGCACTTCCAGCAATTTGTTTTAATGTGGGGGGGGGTACCATTATTTTAGTTCCGCAAAAAATCGATCCCTCTATGGGGAAGTTGCGCAGGGGGTTAGTCACAGATATTGGATAAAGCAGACTAATTTGGGGATAAATGACCACTTACGCCAAAATTAGTAGCATTTAGCGACAAAACATTGAAAAATGTGTAGCACATCGCTATGTTTTTATTACGAAAAGATTCCAAATTGGCTTATTTCGGACTCACTTTTCAAGCGCCTTGCGGTTCCTGTTGAAACTTGCTGACCTTTGGATGGGTCGAATAGGTCCTCAAGGGGGATGAATTATCACTTTGACGGCGCGTAGACTCAAACGATTTATTGCACTTTTTAGTAGCTTGGCGTTCGCGCTTGTCATAGCCCTTGCCGTTGTTTCTTTTGTTCCTCGTGCATTTGGATACATGCCCTTTGCTGTGCTCTCGGGCTCTATGGAACCCGAGCTTCCCGTTGGCTCCATGGTGTTTGTTCGCCAGGTTGAGCCAGTGGATATTGCCGTGGGTGACAATGCAACCTTTTACCGATCGGACGGTGCCGTGGTGACGCACCAGGTGTACGAGATCGACCCTGTGGCGCAGATGATCGGCACGCAGGGAATTGCGAACAAAAATGCAGACGGAAGCATCATGCACGATGCCGAGCAGACGCCTTTTTCGAGTGTTATCGGCACTGTTTCTTTTTGTGTCCCTTACCTGGGCTTCGTCAACGCATATTGCACGACGATGCCCGGTTTGCTTGTTGTGGTGGCCGTTCTGGCGCTGCTGATCGCGGCGTCGATAGTGCTCGATCGGATGGTTCCCGACGAGCCTGCGGGCAAGCATACCCGCGTGCATGCGAGGGAGCGGCGTTCATAGCGGCAGGGAAAAGCGTCGGCGGCGGTAGGGGCCGTTGCCGGGGAAAACGATTCTCGAAAGGAAGAGAACGATGGAAAACAAGAAGAAAAAGCGCTACGGCATCATTGCCGCCCTGTTGCTGTTGGTGCTGGCCGCCGGCGTGGGTACCTATGCATGGCTGACGGCTACTGCCGACCTGCACAACGTGTTTACGATTGGAAAAATCGAGGCTCCCGAAAAGAAGCCTGATCAGGAAAACCCCGAGCAGCCTGGCACGGAGGCTGGTGGCGGTGCCTATCTGTTCGAGACCAAGTGGGACCCCAGCGCGGAGCACAAGATGATTCCGGGCTCTCCGATGGGCAAGAACCCGAACGTTGGTATTAAAAACGGTTCCGATGACGCTTTTGTGTTCATCTATGTAAAGAACGCCGTGGTCAAGAATAGTGCAGGTCTTGCGAGCACTCCTTACTTTACGCTCAACGCGAACTGGAAGCCGGTTTCTGCTGAACAGGTGACGACGAACGGCACCGAGGGACAGTACGTAAGCGGTCTGTTCATGTACGCCAAGGGTGCCGAGAACGGTCCCGTCGCCTTGGGTGCCAAGGAAGCAGCTAAGGATGTCTACACTGGCGAGCTCTTTAGCCAGGTGATGATCCCCGGTGCAATGAAGAGCGATGACGTTGTCTCGGGTGATGGCGTTAAGCCTGAGATTACTGTCTCCGCCTTTATTTTCGGTGCTGATCAGGCTGATGGCGCCACCAACGCAGCGGACAACGCCGTTGCTCAGGCCAAGGCCTGGGCTCAGACCAAGCAGTAACCCCACCCCCCCCACCGAGATCCCGGCCCGCTCCCCATCCCCATTTTCGGGCCGGGATCTCGGTCCCCCTTTGATCGACGATTGGCGAACGTAATGCTCAACAATCTTTCCGACAATCAGAAACGCACCTTGGCGCTTGCCGCGATGGCGCTGTTGGCCCTGGCGTGCCTGTGCGGCACGCTGGCTTTTACCGTTGATATGGTTCCGGTGAACAACGTTCTATCGTTTGGCAGCGTGAAGGTACGAGTCTGCGAATACACCCTCAACGAACAGGGCGAGGAGATTCCGTTTGAGCCCAACGAGCACGGAGACTATCCCGACACCAAGGCCAGTGGCTCTGATATCAGCCGCATTGTGCGCGTGGAGAACGCTGGAACGCAGCCTGAGTACGTTCGCGCGCGTCTGCGCATGACGTCGGTGGCGCCCGACGGTTCGAGCGCGGATGCTTCGGGCAGCGTTGCGTTTCATGTGAACGCAGGCGAGGGGTCCCCGTGGATCGATGGCGGCGATGGGTGGTACTACTACCGCGGATTGGCCGGGCGTGGCGGCACGCTCGACCCCGGCGCCATGACGGAAAGCCTCATGGACTCGCTGCGCTTTGTGGGCGACTACCACGATGCCGCGCGCGGCGGCTCATTCAGGCTCGATATCGATGTTCAGGCCGTGCAGGCCAAAAACCAGCAGGCAAGCGATACCGTCCTCGACGTGCTTGACGTCGCGGGCTGGCCGGAGGCGAACTAGCCTATGAAGATCAAGAACATGAACCGGGGCGTGCTTAGCAGGCTAGTTGCCGTCGCGGCGATTGCCCTTTGCTGCGTTATGGCGCTGCCAACGGTGGTGCATGCCGAGGACGTGCCCGAGAACACAAACGAATACCACATCAAAAACGCGAACGACTTTTTGGTGTACGTGGCGCTTTCGCGTGAGCGCGATACGTCCGGCTGGCGCGTTTATCTCGATAACGATATCGTGCTTAATGATGACGACATGAAGACCATTGTCTCGCACACCGTTAAGCATCTGTCGTTTGGCAACAAGGAGCATCCGTTTAAGGGCGTGTTCGATGGTCAAAACCACACCGTTGAGGGCCTGAGCTACGATAAAGACGCTTTTGACCCCGAGCGCGATACGGGATTTTTTGCCGAGACCAACGGTGCCACCATCAAAAACTTCCTGGTCAAGGACGCCAACGTGTGGGCGGACTTCCGCGGTGGCATTATCGTGGGCAAGGCCGTCAAAACGCGCTTCGAAAACGTTATGGTCATGGAGAGCACGCTGCACGTGACCTGCGCCAACAATGCTCTCAACCTCATTACCAACGCAGGCTTTGAGGGCGGTCTCATCGCCGGCGAGCTCGACGGCTGTACCCTCTATAACTGCGAGGTCCGTGGCGGCCGTGCCGTCAACAATACGACCTCGGGCGTGCAGGCGCTCGGCGGTGAGGGTCTGTATATGGCGGCGTTTGCCGGCTACGTTAAGAACTCGACTATCGAGTACTGTCGCGTGACGCCGACGCGTAAGGACGACGGCTCGATTGCCGAGAAGGGCATGACCGACGTCACCAATAAGTACGACGTGGCCATTGGCGCCCTGGGCGGCAACAACGTGTACGCCTCGGGTTTTGTGGGCTGCATGGCGGGCGAGGCCAAGATTATCGACTGCTTCTCGACGGCGCAGTGCTACAGCTATGCCGCGTCGTACGTGGGCGTCGTCGCCGTGACGCGCGCGTGGACGGGTGGCTTGGCGGGTCGTATTCTAACCGAAAAGGGCAACGAGCTCGTTCGAAGCCATTTTGCGGGTGACTTGAGCTCGCGTCAGTACAATCCCATCGCCGTGATCCCCATCATTCAAAACGATGTGAACCTGGGCGGCATTGCCGCGCGTGCCAACAAGGATGATGCCACGGTCACCGAGTGCTACTTTAAGCCGAGCGTGAGCCTTTCTGGCAACAGCCAGGGCAACCCTGCCAAAAAGAAAATCCCCTCGTTTGGCGGCGATGGCACCACCAAGGGTGATGGCTATGGTCCATGGGATGACGAGCGCTACACCACGCGCGAGCTGTGGGAAGAGCACGACTACGACTTTTGTGCCGGCACCAAGCGCTCGACTGCTAACAACGGGGCCTTGGGTGGCTCGCACTTCAATGAGTGGGCGATGGATTACAAGCTGAATATTCCTGTGCATGGCCAGAGCGTTAAGGCGACGATCGATTTTCCCGGTGCGGGTACCGCGACCATCGAGGCAACCAAACTTGGTATTGAACAGAAGACCTCGGATCCGTACGCCTTTGCCGTGAGCGCCGTGCTGGCGGGAACGGCTCAGGGCTTGGCCCAGGGCGATACATCGGTGACGTTTGGGCAGGATACCTCCGCAAAGCCCAAGGGCTTGACCGATGCCAACGGCGGTTATCGCTTCATGGGCTGGTTCCGCGAGTCCGATGTGCGTGTGAATCGAATTGGACAAGACAACAGCTGGTTTGACGGCAAGACCGATGCCGATGCTGTGGCTGCTGGCAAGCAGGTCCAGAAGAGCGAGGCACACGAGCATACGTCGACCTATACCGCCGATAATGCCAAGGGGGTCGACGGTTTTAAGGGCAATGACCTGTTTATCGCTTCGTACGAGGCGCAGGTGCTGTTCTATAACGTCAAGGGTGAGATGCTCTCGTGGCAGAGCGGCGAGGCGCACGACAAGTCGACGGATTGGTACCGCTATGGTGTCGGTTTAACGCCGGTTGCCCCTGCGGACCGCGGCGCTCTATCTGCCAGCGCCACCTTTATTGGTTGGACGACGCAGCCGAGCGGTGAGGCCGAGATGCATGGCGGCTATGCGGCCATTACCTCGCCTGAGCTTGCCGAGCTAAAAAACGCCGGTGCGTTCTATCCTGCCGGCGCTGAGATCACTGTGCTTGGCCCTACCGATTTTTATCCGGTGTACACCGACTATGTGTCGAACATCATGACGGTGTTTGAGGGCAATGAGCGGGATGAGCTTGACGATAAGACCCAGCGCGCGGGCGTGGGCAAAACTGTCGTTAAGGTTGAGACTGCCGAGGATGGCACCGGTGTGTACACGGTGCAGGTGTGCGACGTGGACAACAAACCTTTATCTGAGGACGGTGCGCTGCCCGACGGCTACCGCTTCCTGGGTTGGTATGAAAACAAGCAGGCCGCCGATGGGTCCCAGGTCGAGGTGCGCGTAAGCCGTGACCCCAGCTACACACTCCCTGCCGATGTCGATCTAACTGTGCCACATACCTACATCGCCCGCTTTGAGTACCGAGTGGATTATTACGTTCGGGCTTATACCAACCATGAGTTTACGGACAGCAAGCTACTTTGTTCCGTTTGGAATCGCTATCAAACGCCCTTTGAGGAAAACGTCGGTAGTACCTTCGTGCGTGAAAACGTCGTCCACTGGGGCCCGGAGCATGTTGACCACGGTATAAAGGATAGTTATGAAACGTGTGGCACGCGCTTCACGAAGGAAACCCTTGTCGTGAGTCCCCTTAACGCGTACTCGCACAACGTTAAAAACGATACGGGAGCCGATACTCTAAAAAACCTCTATGCCGATACCGATTTTCCAGGCGCTGCAACGCTAAGCGATACTTGGACTTCGGCTTCGCTGAACGTAACGGTCAAACCGGTGAATGATCGCTATCGCCTGAATTTTTGGACGCTTGAGCGCGATGGTGAATATTGGACATATGTGAAAAATCCCATCGAGAGCATGGTGCGTACAGATAAGAAATACTACGTTCGCGCGATGATTACCACGGACGTTAATTTCTACAACAAGGGCGATAATGTCGTGAGGACTGCCACGCGGCGCTATGAGAGTAACTTGCTGCAGACCAAGGTGAACGGGGCGGATCCGACGTTCACGTATTACTACCCGCATGTTAATAAGTCGGTTAAAGTGGCCGAAAAGCCAGAAGATGGTGAGAAGGGATCGTATGAGAGCCCCCTGACCCTCGAAGCTTCCCCGACCGATGCCGACATGGCCGTGCCGGGCTATAAGTTCCTGGGCTGGATTTCGACCGCCGAGGTCCAGAGGGATTCTGACGTCTGGAAGTATATCTACGATGTCGAGGGCGATTCCTTCACCACTTCTGACCCGGATAAGGCCGAACCGTATCTGGTGAAACCAGATTTTAAGGTCACCCAGTGGCAGGATGCCTATCCGGTGTACGCGAAGTACGATGTTAGGTACACCACCAACCTGTATCGCGCCGGTTTTAAGGGCACGGACAAGGTTAATGTGCCTAGGTACGACATCGATCCCGTTATCAACGCGGGCACCGACCCTGCTACGGCAACGGTGACCCCTGACGTCACGACTCCGGTTTATAAAGCAGGCGGTGAGCTGTATAAGTTGCAGAAGGTTGAGATCGAGCTTCCGAATGGCGAAGTTGAAGACATCGAACCTAACGGCGATAACTCGTATTCCCATCAGGTGGAACCCGGCGGGGCCTATACATTTGTGGCGTACTATTCGCCGTTGGCGGTTGTGTACCATCTCAATGCCAGGGATGTGGACGGTAAGGTAGCCCAGCAGGGCGATTCTCTCGGCAGCCTTAAGGACGGCATCCCGCTGCCAACGTATAACGTCGGCGATATCGATGCTGCAACAAACGCATACAATGCCTTCGTGGGCTGGACGGAAACTAAGCCGGTAGCTGGCAACGGTTATGTCGTTTGGTCGGACGACGTTTCCATGGTGAATAAAAGCACCGTGGTCAAGGCCCCCATGGAGTTGTATCCGGTCTACCGCGCCAGCGCGGTGCGTGTTCAATCGAATATCGATGCCAATCTGGATGACCCCGGTTCTGTGCGTTATCTTTCGCGGACCGACTCTGGTGATCAAATTTCGCTGGAGGTAAAAGCTGCAACTGAGGTTGTCGGCAAGGATGGCACCAAGTACGACTTTGTCGGCTGGTCGCGTGACTATGAATCCGATAACAAGTACACCCTGATGACCGGTGACGACAAGTATCCCCTCGAGGGCAATGAGCCCTTTAAGAGCGCGATGTACACTGCGGTGTACAAGATTGCGCCGCATAAGGTGCGCTATCACGGTGTCGACGGGTCGGTTCTCTTTACCGCGACGGTCGACTCGGGCGACGAGCGTGCGCAGGACGGCAAGTCCGGCTTCGTCTATACGGTTGATGTTCCCAAAATGGATGAGAACGGCCGCCCCGTCTATGACAACAGCGGGAATCCCATGATGGAGCAAAAGTCCGTGGCATACGACCCGGACGCCCATTCCAAGATCGTCGCGCTGCTCGATGAGCGTGCGGCCGCCAATGGCGATATGCGTGAGCTCTTCTTGGAGTGGCGATATGTGGGCGCCGATGGTGATACGAAGCCTTGGGATGTGTTTAAGGACGAGCCAATTAAGGGCGACATGGACCTGTATCCCGTTACATATCGCGTGGTTGCCAAAGATACGTCTGATCCCGCGAAGTCCGAAACCATGACCGCCCAGCTTAAGTGGCTGCTCGATCCCGCCGCCGCCAACACCGTCGATGACAGTGCCGACAAGGCGCCGTTTAAGGTCTGCTTTGCCAAGCCGTTTATGGGAACGCGGCTGACCGTTACGGTAATGCGGGCAAGCTACGGGCCTGGTACAGAGGGTGTTTCTGTGGCGGAAGAGCCCGTAAACGGCAAGTTTGTCTCGCTCTACAGCCTTGGTTCGGGTGACGGCTCGTTCGACCTGGCCAACCGTCTGGAGTCCAAGAAGACGGGCGAGGGCGATCAGGGCCCCGGCAAAGCCGTGTTCAACTTTGCCCAGACTCATGCGCTGACGATCGTTAAAAAGACGACCGATGTCAGCGCTATGGGGCAAACGTTCCGCTTTAAGGTAACGCGAAAGATGTCGCAGGATTCTCCTGCCGAGACGCGCATGGTCGAGGTGAAAGTTAGCGAGCAGCGCGACGAAAACGGTGAAACTTGCTATGTCGGCAGCGTGCAGTTCGCCGCTCCGGCTGGCATCTATACCGTCGAGGAAGATACGGCTTGGGCATGGCGCTACCAGGGTGAGCTGAGCACGCCGGGCAAGGCGCCCGGTAAAACTGCCGAGCTGACGATTTCGTCTGCATCGAGCGCGAACGATGCCACGTTCACCTGCACGAACACGCGTGTGAACGACAAATGGATCGACGGCAGCAATCGTGCCCATAACGTTTGGAGCAACGGCAACGTAGCAAAGAAGGAGGATTAGCATGTCCAAGCGCAAGCGCATCATCGCCTTGCTGGTGGGGGTTATCCTCCTGGCCGGTACGGCAGGCACGTTGGCCTGGCTTTCGGTTACGGGCGTGCTGGTCAACCAGTTCGGCATCGGGTCGGTGACGCCATCGGTTCAGGAAACGCTCAACGGCAAAGTGAAAAGCGATGTCAAGGCGAAGAACACGGGTACCGCGCCCGCCTATATTCGTGCTGCAGTGGATATCTACTGGCAGGACCAGGATGGCGCACGCCTGTGGGATGAGCCGAAGGAGGAGCCGAAGGGTGAGGCGGATTACGAGATTGCGTGGAGCGTGGCTGATGCCTCGGGCGCGAACTCGGCTTATAACTGGGTTAAGGCGAGCGACGGGTTCTATTACTGGACGTCGCCCGTCGCTCCCGGCGCGGAAACCGGCGTGCTCATTAATAGGGTTACCGAGCTCAAGGCAACCGAAGGTCGCAATCTTGTCGTGGATATCTCCACTCAGGCGGTCCAGGCGACGCCCGATGAGGCCGTGCACGACGCATGGGGTTGCTCGGTCGAGAATGACGTGCTGGTGCCGCCGCATGGAGGTGCGTAAGTATGGCGTTCCCGATTCGTAAAGGTGTTGCGCGCTCCTTGCGTTGCATGGTCGCGGCCATTTTCTGCGTGGTCGCGCTCGCTGTTCCCGCCCGTGCGTTTGCCGATACTCCCGCGATTGCCTATGACGGAAATGCGCGCCAGCTGACGGTCTCGGGGGCGACGGACTCCTCGGGGGAGCCCGATCTGTTTTTGGCCTTTAAAGATCTGATGCCTGGCGATGTGCGTGATCAGCAGATAGAGATTCGTGCCACGGGCGTAAAGTCCCAGGTGCGCGTGTTTGTGCGTGCCGTTGTCGATCACGAGACGGCACGCCTGCTGTCGCCCATTACCCTAACGGCGTCGGCGGGCGATGGCTCTGCAGGTTGGCTCCAGACAGGAACACCGGGCAGCGCGTTCGCTTATCCCACGCAAATCGCCACGTTTACGAGCGATGGCAGCACGGTGCTTAATTTGCAGCTAAACGTTCCGACATCGGTGGGCAACGAGGTTGCCGACGCAAACAAGACCATTCGCTGGGAGATTACCGCCGAGGACGATGGCGAGAAGATTCCCGTGCAGTCTGCTGACAGCAAGAAGCCCGGCTTGCTTGGTCTGGCGGCAACGGGCGACAACACGCTCACGTTGCTTTTGGTGTTGCTGACACTTGCAATCATCGCATTTATAGCCGCACTTCTTTTGTCCCGGAGGGATAAGCGCTAGGTTCATCTTCTAAACGCAACGCCCTCCCGGGCGGCGGGCACGAAGTTCCCTGCTCTACAGTCCTGCGCAAGACGAAGGCCACATTAAGTGGCCTTCTTTGCGTGCGGAACTC
>ERZ773142.1200-NODE-1200-length-15637-cov-2.75613_pt1 | contig 15637 bp, 11 predicted proteins | sample MGYA00580853_ERZ773142 | MGnify/ENA primary metagenome ERZ773142 (study PRJEB29015, sample SAMEA2737862) | human gut metagenome | biome: human gut; feature: human-associated habitat; material: faeces | place: China | collected 2012 ... | reverse complement strand
ATTCCATGCCGCATCGACAGAAATGTACGGATCGTATCCGTATACTTCCATGCCAAGATGGGTTGCTGCATTTGCTACAAGCTGACCGATCGCGCCAAGTCCGATGATACCGAGCTTCTTTCCGCTGATCTCACAGCCGGCAAATTTCTTTTTCTGTTTTTCTGCTGTCTTTGCAATGTCGCCGTCTTCTTTGTCGCTCTTCACCCACTCAATACCGCCTGCGATATCGCGGGATGCAAGCAGCATGCCGGCAAGCACCAGCTCTTTGACGCCATTTGCATTGGCTCCGGTGTGTTGAATACAACGATACCCTGCTCTGCGCAGTCGGCAAGCGGAATGTTATTGACACCGGCTCCTGCTCTTGCTACGGCAAGAATACTTTTCGGCAGCTCCATACCGTGCATGGCTGCACTTCTGACGAGAACCGCATCGGCTCCCTCCAGGCTTTCACTCTGCTGATAGTTTTCATTAAAATTTGCAAGGCCTACGCCTGCAATCGGATTTAAGCAATGATACTGAAACATTAGAGATTTTCCTCCTCGAACTTTTTCATGAAGGCTACGAGTGCTTCTACGCCTTCTTTCGACATTGCATTGTAGATGCTTGCACGCATACCGCCGACGGTACGGTGACCTTTCAGGTTCTCAAGTCCGGCTTCTTTGGACTCTTTGACGAATTTGGCATCCAGATCTGCATTTCCGGTGATAAACGGAACGTTCATCAGAGAACGGTCTTCCGGTACAACGGTTCCTTTGAAGAGCTTGCTCTGATCCAGGAAATCATACAGCAGTTTTGCTTTTTCTTCGTTGCGCTGTTTCATGACTTCCAGTCCGCCCATTTTCTTCAGCCATTTGAACACTTTGCCGCACATGTAGATGCAGTAGCAGTTCGGCGTGTTATACAGAGAGCCGGCATCTGCATGCGTTTTAAATTTCATCATGGTCGGTGTTCCCGGCAGGACATCGTCGGTAATCAGATCGTCACGGACAATGGAGATGACCATTCCGGCAGGTCCGATGTTTTTCTGGACACCGCCGTAGATGATGCCGTAATCGGAGACATTAACAGGTTCGGAGAGGAAACAGGAGGAGACATCTGCCACCAGGGTTTTGCCCTTGGTATTCGGCAGTTTTTTGTATTTGGTTCCGTAAATGGTGTTGTTTTCACAGATATAAACATAATCGGCATCCGGGCTGATCGGAAGATCGCTGCAGTCCGGGATGTAGGAAAATGTTTTATCCTCAGAGGAGGCAATTTTGTTTGCCTTTCCGTATTTCTGCGCCTCTGCATATGCTTTCTTTGCCCACTGTCCCGTTACGATGTAATCAGCGACACCGTTTTTCATCAGGTTCATCGGAATCATGGAAAACTGCAGGGAGGCACCGCCCTGAAGAAACAGAACTTTGTAATTTGACGGAATTCCCATCAGGTCACGAAGGTCTGCTTCTGCCTCATCGATGATATTCTGGAATACTTTGGAACGGTGGCTCATCTCCATGACGGACATGCCGCATCCGCGGTAATCCAGCATTTCCTCCTGGGCTTCTTTCAACACTTCCTCTGGCAGAACTGCCGGTCCTGCGGAAAAATTATAAACTCTGCTCATTTTTCATCCTCCTGTTTCTCTTGCTACTTTATATTACTGGAAAACCACCGTTCCTATGCCGGTGGTTTTCCTTGTAATCGTTTGTACCTGTATTGCAGTTTTTCTTACAAGTCTGCAATTCATATGGTAATACGGTATTACTTTACCACGTTGAAACTATGATACCTCTTTGTTAGAAATATGTCAATCCTTTTCTTGTTCCTTTTTTGCCAGATCCTCTGCATCGAAGACATCCTCAATCGGTGCTCCGGCCGGAACCATCGGGAATACTTTTTCATCGCAGTCGATCCATACGTCGATCAGTGCCGGTTTTCCGCTCGCAATCGCCTCACGGATGGCAGGTCCCATCTCCTCTTTCTTCGTCACGCGGATGCCCTTTACGCCGAGCGCCTCAGCAACCTTGACAAAGTCCGCCTGATCCTGCAGAACAGTGTTGGAATACCGTTTTCCATAGAACAGTGTCTGCCACTGGCGTACCATACCGAGTACATGGTTGTTGACAACGACTTCGATCACCGGAATGTTGTGTCTCGAAAGGGTTGCCAGTTCGTTCATATTCATGCGGAAGCAGCCGTCGCCTGCGATGTTGATAACGGTTTTGTCCGGGCGTCCCATTTTGGCGCCCATGGCAGCTCCAAGACCGAATCCCATGGTTCCAAGACCGCCGGAGGTTAAAAGGGTTCTCGGGCTCGTATACCGATAATACTGCGCCGCCCACATCTGATGCTGTCCGACATCGGTCGTGATGACAGCCTGGCCGTCGGTTGCCTTATAGATCTCCTCGATCACGAACGGTCCGGTAAGGCCTTCTTCATGCTTTAACGGGAATTTTTCTTTCATTGCCTCGATTTCGGCAATCCACTCGTCATGATGCATCGGCTCCAGCTTCGCATTCAGGCGTTTTAAGACTTCTTTGACGTCTCCGATGATGCTCGACTCGACAACAACATTCTTGTTGATTTCTGCCGCATCTACATCGATCTGAACGATTTTTGCATTGTTTGCAAATTTTGCGGCGTTTCCGGTGACACGATCGGAAAATCTTGCACCGAGCACGATCAGCAGGTCGCACTTCGTCACGCCATAGTTCGATGTTTTTGTTCCGTGCATACCGAGCATACCGGTGTACAGCTTATCGGTTCCCGGAAAAGCGCCTTTTCCCATCAGGGTATCGCAGACCGGCGCCTGTATATGGTGTGCCAGTTCACGCACTTCCTCGGCCGCACCGGAGATGATGCTGCCGCCGCCCACGAAAATATACGGTTTTTTCGACTCCCGGATCAGAGATACAACGTGATCCAGTCCTTCTTCTGTGATTTTTTCGGTAGACGGTGCGATTGCTTCCGGTGTCTTTGGCTCATATTCATACGTTGCCGCCGTGACATCTTTCGTGATATCCACCAGAACCGGGCCCGGTCTTCCGCTCTTTGCAATCGAAAACGCACGGCGCAGCGTGTCTGCGAGAACCGTGATATCTTTTACGATCACGCTGTATTTTGTGATCGGCATCGCAACGCCTGCAATGTCAATCTCCTGAAAGCTGTCTTTTCCAAGCAGTGCCTTTCCTACGTTGCAGGTGATGGCTACCATCGGGGTAGAATCCATGTAGGCAGTTGCAATTCCAGTGACAAGATTTGTCGCGCCAGGGCCGCTTGTTGCCATACATACGCCTGTTTTTCCGGTCGCACGCGCATACCCGTCTGCCGCATGGGCAGCACCCTGCTCGTGGGAGGTCAGGATGTGGTGGATTTCCGGATGACGGTAAAGCTCATCATAGATATTCAAAATCGTTCCCCCCGGATAGCCGAACACGGTGTCCACGCCCTGCTCCTTCAGGCACTCAATAACAATCTGTGATCCAGTTAATTCCATGTCTGTATGATTCCTTCCTTATCTTTTGGCTTTGTGTATGAAATCAGCCATCCGATGAAAATGCACGTTCGGACGGCTGATATGATTTTTTTCTATTAGAACTCCAGAATGGCTCCCTTATTTGCGCTGGAAACCATCTTTGCGTAGCGTTTCAGATAGCCTGTGGTTACTTTCGGCTCTCTCGGAGTCCATGCAGCTTTTCTGCGTGCCAGCTCTTCATCCGATACGGCAAGCTCCAGCTTGTGCTCCGGAATATTGATGCGGATCAGGTCGCCTTCCTCAACGAGCGCGATCGGACCGCCTTCTGCTGCCTCAGGGCTGACATGGCCGATGGATGCACCGCGGGATGCGCCGGAGAAACGGCCGTCTGTAATCAGAGCTACGGAAGAGCCAAGTCCCATACCTGCAATCGCAGAGGTCGGATTCAACATCTCACGCATACCAGGACCTCCCTTTGGTCCCTCATAACGGATGACAACAACGTCGCCTGCCACAATCTTGCCGCCGCGGATTGCCTCGATGGCATCCTCCTCACAGTCGAAGACTCTGGCCGGTCCTTCGTGAACCTGCATCTCCGGTACAACGGCAGAACGTTTGACGACTGCGGTATCCGGTGCCAGGTTTCCTTTCAGGACAGCAATACCGCCGGTCTTGCTGTATGGATTTTCTACCGGACGGATGATCTCCGGGTTTTTGTTGACACAGCCTTTGATATTCTCGCCAACGGTCTTTCCGGTTGCGGTCATGCACTCGGTGTGCAGAAGTCCTAGTTTATTCAGCTCGTTCATAACGGCATAAACACCGCCGGCCTCGTTCAGCTCCTCGATGTAGTGGTATCCTGCCGGAGCCAGATGGCAGAGGTTCGGGGTCTTCTCACTGATGGCATTTGCCATCTCCGGATTCAGCTCTACGCCTGCCTCATGCGCGATGGCCGGCAGATGCAGCATACTGTTGGTGGAACATCCAAGTGCCATATCGACGGTCAGAGCATTTAAGAATGCTTCTTTTGTCATAATGTCTCTTGGACGGATATTCTGTTTTAACAGCTCCATAACCTGCATACCGGCTCTCTTGGCCAGGCGCAGACGCTCGGAATATACGGCCGGAATCGTTCCGTTTCCTTTCAAGCCCATGCCGAGAACCTCGGTCAGACAGTTCATGCTGTTTGCCGTGTACATACCGGAGCAGGAACCGCAGGTCGGGCATGCATTGCACTCAAAATCATAAACATCTTCCTCTGTCATAGTTCCGGCTGCGTAGGATCCAACCGCCTCGAACATGCTGGAAAGACTTCTCTTCTCACCTTTTACATGGCCGGCAAGCATCGGACCGCCGCTGACAAATACGGTCGGAACATTGACTCTTGCTGCTGCCATCAAAAGGCCAGGTACGTTCTTATCACAGTTCGGGATACATACCAGTGCATCAAACTGGTGAGCCATTGCCATACACTCGGTGGAATCGGCGATCAGGTCACGGGTAACGAGGGAATATTTCATTCCGATGTGGCCCATGGCAATACCGTCACAGACTGCAATGGCCGGGAACACGATCGGTGTTCCGCCTGCCATGGCAACGCCCATTTTTACAGCTTCTGTAATTTTATCCAGGTTCATATGACCCGGTACGATCTCATTGTAGGAGCTTACAATTCCTACGAGCGGTTTTTTCATTTCTTCTTCGGTCAGACCCAGCGCACGCATCAGAGAACGCTGTGGCGCCTGTGCGATTCCTTTTTTTACAGCATCACTTCTCATGATTTTTTCCTCTTTTCTTATCTTACAGTTTTATGCCAGTGCTTTTACCAGCAGATCTCCCATTTCGGATGTAGATACCTGGGTACATCCCTCAGACATAATGTCTACGGTGCGGTATCCGTCTTTTAAAATTTTCTGTACAGCATTTTCGACTGCCTCTGCCTCCTGATCGAGATCCAGGGAATAGCGGAGCATCATGGCTGCGGACAGAACCGTTGCAATCGGGTTTGCGATGTTCTTTCCTGCGATGTCCGGTGCAGAGCCGTGGCTTGGCTCGTACAGACCAAATTTTGTCTCGTTCAGGCTGGCGGAAGAAAGCATTCCGATCGAGCCTGCTACCATACTTGCCTCATCGGAAAGAATATCTCCGAACATGTTCTCGGTCAGAACGACGTCAAACTGGCACGGATTGTGGACGATCTGCATCGCACAGTTGTCGACCAGCATATGCTCTAAGGTAACTTCCGGGTAATCTTTTGCAACATCCTCTACCACGGATCTCCACAGACGGGAGGAATCGAGAACGTTTGCTTTATCTACACTCGTTACTTTTTTCTTTCTCTTCATGGCGATGTCGAATGCACGGATTGCAATGCGGCGGATTTCGGTCTCGCTGTAGGTCAGCGTATCGGTTGCTTTCCGGATGCCGTTTTCTTCTACAGTGCTGCGCTCTCCAAAGTACAGGCCGCCGGTCAGCTCACGCATAATCAGCATGTCGAAGCCCTCGCCGATGATCTCTTCTTTTAACGGGCAGGCATCTTTCAATTCCTGATACAGGTAAGCCGGACGCAGGTTTGCAAACAGACCTAACGATTTCCGGATTTTTAAGAGTCCTGCCTCCGGGCGCTTGTCCGGGCTTAATTTGTACCATGGGGATGTTTTTGCATCTCCTCCGATGGAGCCCATCAGGACAGCGTCGCATTTCTTTGCTTCTTCTATGGTTTCATCTGTCAGCGGCACGCCGTGCACATCAATGGAGGCTCCGCCCAGCAGAAGGTTGGTATATTCAAACTTATGTCCATATTTCTCGCAGACAGCGTCCAGAACTTTTTTTGCTTCCTTTACAATTTCCGGTCCGATTCCGTCACCGTGAATTAATCCAATACGGTATTCCATATCTTTCTCCCTCTTTTCTTCCGGCTGAAAAACCGTTCTATTTTCTCTGCGTCTATAGCATTTCTAAATTATACGCCATTTTTCCGGTAATTTCAACACGAAATTTCTTTGCATCGGACGAAACGCAATAATCTTTTTGCTTTTTTGCCATTTAAAAGAAAAATACGCGGCATTTTTCCCCGTTTTCGCCGTGTTCCGCCGAAGAAGTTTCGGGGGCGAAAAAAACGCAGGCATTCGTTCTTTTTGAATACCTGCGTTTTTCCTGGCTTTTCGCCGTGTGAAATTATTTTTTCTTTTCTGTTTTCTCTTCAACGACTGCTGTCTCCGGTTTTTCAACCTCTGTGATGGCTGTTTTGCGCATCGGGATACGGCAGTTTTTGTTGTTTCCGAACTCTACGATGACATCGTCGTCTGTGATATCGATGACTACGCCGTAGAAACCGCTTGTTGTGATGACTGCATCGCCGACTGCGAGGTCATTCAGCATTGCCTGCAGTTTTTTCTGCTCTTTCTTCTGCGGGCGGATCATTAAGAAATACATCATACCGAACATGATGACCAGCCACATAATTAACATACCAGTGCTCATCACACCGCTGTTTGCTGCTGTTGTTGTTGCTAAAAACATTTTCTTTCCTCCTGTTATTCGAGAGTACATCCCGTTCTTTAGACACACCTATCATAATACACAATCCGGAACCGATGGGCAAGTCTTTTTCGGATATTTTCCAAAGATTTCATACTTTCCCGATTACTTTTTGTCGTATTCCTCAAATCCTGCGAGTTTTGCCCGTTTGTAGGAAGCAAAATTGCCCTCGTCCAGCGCGGTCCGGATTTCTGTCATCATATTGTTGTAGAAATACAGGTTGTGCAGAACACAGAGCCGCATGCCGAGCATCTCTTTTGCTTTCAGCAGATGACGGATGTAGGCTCTGCTGTAGTGACGGCACGCCGGGCACTGGCAGCCTTCCTCGATCGGACGCGGATCCAATTCGTATTTCTGGTTGAACAAATTCATTTTTCCATGATTTGTATAAACGTGACCGTGACGTCCGTTCCGGCTCGGATATACACAGTCAAAGAAATCAACGCCGCGCTCTACACCCTCGAGAATATTGGCCGGTGTTCCGACACCCATCAGATATGTCGGTTTTTCTTTTGGCAGATACGGAACCACTTCATCGAGAATATGATACATCTCCTCGTGTGTCTCTCCTACCGCAAGACCGCCGACGGCATATCCGTCAAGACCCATCTCGGAAATCCGTTTTGCATGATCGATACGGATATCTTCATAGATTGCTCCCTGATTGATACCAAACAGCAGCTGGTGCTTGTTGATGTATCCTCTCTCTGGTTCAGTTCCTGCATTTTATCCTTGCATCGCTGCAGCCATCTTGTCGTACGGTCCACGGAATTCTGCACATAACGGCGGTCCGCCACACTCGATGGGCACTCGTCGAAGGCCATCGCAATCGTGGATGCCAGGTTGGACTGAATCTGCATACTCTCCTCCGGTCCCATGAAGATCTTTCTTCCGTCTACGTGGGAGTGGAAATAAACTCCCTCCTCCTTGATTTTCCGAAGGCCTGCAAGAGAGAATACCTGGAATCCGCCGGAGTCGGTCAGGATCGGTTTATCCCAGACCATAAACTTGTGGAGTCCGCCCATCTTCTTTACAACCTCATCGCCCGGACGCACGTGGAGGTGGTACGTGTTGGAGAGCTCTACCTGCGTGCCGATCTGCTGGAGATCCTCAGTGGAAACGGCTCCCTTGATCGCTGCCGCGGTTCCGACATTCATGAATACCGGCGTCTCGATATTGCCGTGCACGGTTTCCATGTGGGCGCGCTTCGCTCTTCCTTCCATTTTCAGAATTTTATACATAACGCTTTTCATCCTTTCTCATGATCCCTGCCGCCTGTTTTTCATACAGGGCATACTATTTTTAGTATACAGGCAAAACCCGTTTTTGACAATGCCTGAATTTTCTTTTTTCTGCCTTTTTCCCTCCTGGTTTCTCCATTTTTCACAAGGGCTTTATACTTTTTTCATAAGACATCGCCTTTTTTCCAATTGTATTTCCTTATTTTTTGTCGTATAATGTGTTGAGATTGTTTCTTATTATAAAAGGAGTTTGATTCATGACTGATAAAAAATATACTCTCGGAATCGACATCGGTTCCACCACTGTTAAAATTGCGATCCTCGACGAAGAGAACCAGCTTCTCTTTGCCGATTACGAGCGCCATTTTGCAAACATTCAGGAAACCCTTGCCCACCTGCTCGGGGAAGCACACGAAAAGCTGGGCGAACTGACCTTGCAGCCGGTCATCACTGGTTCCGGCGGACTTGCTCTTGCCAACCACCTCGGCATCCCGTTCACGCAGGAAGTTATCGCGGTTTCCACTTCGTTAAAAGCACTCGCTCCGCAGACCGACGTTGCCATCGAGCTCGGCGGTGAGGATGCCAAGATCATCTATTTTGAAGGCGGCAATGTGGAGCAGCGTATGAACGGTATCTGCGCCGGCGGCACCGGTTCGTTCATCGACCAGATGGCTTCTCTTCTGCAGACCGATGCAACCGGACTCAACGAATACGCGAAGCATTACCAGGCGATTTATCCGATCGCAGCACGCTGCGGTGTATTCGCAAAAACCGATATCCAGCCGCTCATCAACGACGGTGCAACAAAAGAGGATCTTTCCGCTTCCATTTTCCAGGCAGTTGTCAACCAGACCATTTCTGGTCTTGCCTGCGGTAAACCGATCCGCGGCCACGTTGCCTTTCTCGGCGGCCCGCTGCACTTCCTCTCGGAATTAAAGACAGCATTCGTCCGTACCTTAAAACTGGATGACGAGCATACAATCGTACCGGACAACTCCCACCTGTTTGCAGCCATCGGTTCTGCGATGAATGCAGACGGAAAAACCGAAATTTCCCTTCTCGCACTGAAAAAACGGCTCGAAGAGAAAGTTGCTATCGATTTTGAGGTTGCCCGTCTTGAGCCGCTGTTTAAAGATCAGGCCGAGTATGACGAATTTCTGGCGCGCCAGAGTGTCAACAACGTCGTGACCGCCGATCTTTCCACCTACGAAGGAAACTGCTATCTCGGTATTGATGCCGGTTCCACGACGACCAAAGCTGCTCTCGTCGGCGAAGATGGTGCTCTTCTCTATTCCTTCTACAGCAACAACCACGGAAATCCGCTCGGCACATCGATCCGCGCGATCCAGGAGATCTACTCCAAACTGCCGGATTCCGCACAGATCGCCAGGTCCTGTTCGACCGGTTACGGCGAGGCGCTCATCAAAGCTGCACTGATGCTGGACGAGGGCGAGGTAGAGACGATTTCCCATTATTACGCTGCCGCATTCTTCGATCCGGAAGTCGACTGTATTCTCGACATCGGCGGCCAGGATATGAAGTGCATCAAGATCAAAAACGGCACCGTAGACAGCGTACAGCTGAACGAGGCATGTTCCTCAGGCTGCGGTTCCTTCATCGAGACGTTCGCGCAGTCCCTGAACTACAGCGTGCAGGATTTCGCGCATGAGGCGCTGTTTGCAAAACACCCGATCGATCTTGGTACCCGCTGTACCGTATTTATGAATTCCAAGGTAAAACAGGCGCAGAAAGAGGGCGCATCCGTCGCCGATATTTCTGCCGGACTTGCCTGCTCCGTTATTAAAAACGCATTATATAAGGTAATTAAAGTTTCGGATGCCACCGAGCTGGGACGCCACATCGTCGTACAGGGCGGTACATTCTACAACGACGCTGTTCTCCGAAGCTTTGAGCGGATCGCCAACTGCGAAGCCATCCGCCCGGACATCGCCGGCATCATGGGTGCGTTCGGTGCGGCGCTGATCGCAAGAGAGCGCTACTCCGCCGATCAGGAGACCACGATGCTCTCCATTGAAAAGATCAACGAGCTGAAATATTCGACCACGATGGCAAACTGTAAGGGATGTACGAACAGCTGCCGTCTGACCATCAACAAATTCTCCGGCGGCCGTCAGTACATCAGCGGAAACCGCTGCGAGCGCGGTATCGGAAAAGAGAAAAACAAAGATCATATTCCGAACCTGTTCGAATACAAATACAAACGGATCTTCGGCTACCAGCCGCTGCCGCAGGATGAAGCGATCCGCGGAGAGGTCGGCATTCCGAGAGTCCTCAATATGTTTGAGAATTATCCGTTCTGGTACACCTTCTTTACGCGGCTGAAATACCGCGTGGTACTCTCTCCGACCTCGAGCCGCAAGATCTACGAGCTCGGTATTGAGTCGATTCCAAGTGAATCCGAGTGCTATCCGGCCAAACTGGCGCACGGCCATGTGACCTGGCTCTTACGCCACGGTGTGAAGTTCATCTTCTACCCGTGTATCCCGTACGAGCGTACCGAGTTCCCGGAGGCCATCAACCACTATAACTGCCCGATCGTTACTTCCTACGCGGAGAACATCAAAAACAACGTGGATGAGCTCCAGGACGACTCCATCACATTCCGCAATCCGTTCCTCGCATTTACGAGTGAAAAGGTTCTCGCCGACGGCCTGGCAAAAGAATTTTCCGGCCTGCCGGAGGATGAGGTCCGCGCCGCTGTCCATGCCGGATGGGAGGAGCTCGCCGCTGCAAGACGTGATATGCAGAAAAAAGGGGAAGAGACGCTGCAGTATATGAAAGAAACCGGCCGCAGAGGTATCGTGCTTGCCGGAAGACCGTACCACATCGATCCGGAAATTCATCATGGTATTCCGGATATGATTAACTCCTACGGTCTGTGCGTTTTAACAGAGGACTCTGTTTCCCATCTTGCACCGCTCGAGCGCCCGCTTCGTGTCAATGACCAGTGGATGTATCACACCCGTCTGTATGCGGCTGCAAACTACGTAAAGACACGCGATGATCTTGACCTGATCCAGCTGAACTCGTTTGGCTGTGGTCTGGATGCCGTTACAACCGATCAGGTTTACGAAATTCTGACCAGAAGCGGTAAAATTTATACCTGCCTGAAGATCGATGAGGTCAACAACCTCGGCGCTGCCAGAATCCGTGTCCGTTCTCTGCTCGCCGCTCTGCGTGCACATGACCGCAAACAGGCGGTACGTGAAATTGTTCCATCCTCGATCCAGAAGCCGGTCTTCACAAAAGAGATGCGCAAAGATTACACGATCCTCTGCCCGCAGATGTCACCGATCCACTTCTCGATTCTGCAGCCTGCATTCAATGCTGCCGGATACCATCTGGAAGTGCTTCCAAATGACAACAAAGAGGCGGTTGATGTCGGCCTGAAATACGTAAATAACGATGCCTGCTATCCGTCTCTGATGGTAGTCGGACAGATTATGCAGGCTCTGCTCTCCGGCAAGTATGACCTGAATAAAGTAGCCGTCATCATGAGCCAGACCGGCGGCGGCTGCCGTGCATCAAACTATATCGGATTTATTCGCCGTGCACTGGAGAAGGCCGATATGACGCAGATTCCGGTCATCTCGATTAACTTAAGCGGTCTGGAAGAAAATCCGGGCTTTAAGATTACACCGGATCTTGCGATTCGTCTCTGCTATGCAGCGGAGTTCGGTGATATCATGATGAAATGTATCTACCGGATGCGTCCTTATGAGCAGAAGAAGGGAACGACAGACCGGATTCACAAAAAATGGGAGAAAATCTGTATTGATTTCATTTCTTCCAAACACCTGAGCCATACCCGGTTTAAACAGATCTGCCGCACGATGATCCGCGACTTTGACCATATTCCGATTACGAACGAGAAAAAACCGCGTGTCGGTATTGTCGGCGAGATTCTGGTTAAGTTCCTTCCGGCGGCCAATAACCATCTGGCGGAGCTTCTCGAAAGCGAAGGCGCCGAGCCGGTTGTGCCGGATCTGATCGATTTCTTCTGCTATTGCTTCTACAATACGAATTTCAAGGTAGAGCACCTTGGATTCAAGAAGAGCTCTTCGATGCTCGGAAATACGGGCATTAAGCTGATCAACTGGCTGCGGAGCGCGGCAGTTGCAGAGTTCAAGAAGAGCGAACACTTTGATCCGCCGGCTGATGTACGGGATCTGGCGAAGTATGCTTCTCCGATTGTTTCCTGCGGTAACCAGACAGGTGAGGGATGGTTCCTGACAGGCGAGATGATGGAGCTGATTCACAGCGACGTTTACAATATCGTCTGCATCCAGCCGTTTGCGTGCCTGCCGAATCATATTGTCGGTAAAGGTGTTATTAAGGCGATCCGCAAGGAGTATCCGAAGGCAAATATCGTGGCCGTTGACTACGATCCAGGCGCTTCGGAGGTGAACCAGCTGAACCGTATTAAGCTGATGCAAATAAGAATCTGAAACAGGAATCTGGCGGAGAGAAAGACGCATAAGAAGTTACATACTGATTTTTCTATTCCGATATTTAAAAAAGCTCCTGTCCGGAAAACAGTTTTTTCTGTTTTCCGGACAGGAGCTTTTTTTACATAACAGGAAATTTCGTTGACATTCCCCGTTATAAGCCCTCCGGGCAGGATCGCACTGCGGCGGCGGGGAATTCTATCGCTAAAGCGGCCCGCCGCAGGCGGAGAATCCCGCAAAGCAGGATTTTCTCTTCTGTTTTCAGCGGTAAATCCGCAGGATGCGGAGAACCTTTACCAGCTTCGTTCCCATCGGCATACGGCGCATTTCTGCTTCCGTCGTACCGGTTACAACCACAAAAGCAATCAGATATACGACGATTGCGATCAGAATTGCGGCCAGCATACTGATCGATGGACGCTTCGTAATGGCGAACAGACCATAATAAACAATCCAGGTTACAACACCCATAATAGCTGCTGCGATCAATGGTTTTACATAGGTATTTTTGAACTCATTGCGGAAATTCAGGTGTTTGCGGATCGAAAGGTTATTCAATACGCACATGCTAAGGGAGAACAGGATTCCTGCAAAGACAACGGCATAAATGTTTGTCTTTGGGAAAACTGCAAGGATCAGCGCCAGGACGACGAGATCCATTCCAAGGGAAATTGCTGCATTGTGCAAGGCTTTCTTCTGCTGCCCGATCGACTGCAGGACACTGTTGGTAATGGTAGACAGTGCAGAAAAGACAACCGATACGGCACCCATCATCAGCAGTTTGCCGGAAAGGCTCGAACTTGACGGGAACAAAACGCCTGTAATCGGGAATGCCAGGACTCCAAGGCCGACGGCAGCCGGAATGGAAATAAACATGGTCAGGCGGATCGTTTCCAGAATTTTGTCGTTTGCCTCGTCAAGGTCACCGGTTGCATAACAGGAAGACACCTCCGGCATCATCGCAGATGCGGATGCACTCGCCATGGCAAGCGGAACATTAATCAGCGTAACGTAATAGTTGGAAAACTCGCCGTATGCAGCGTTCAGCGCTTTCTGGTTTTCGCCGTGCCATCCGAGGATGGTAAAGAACAGATAGTTGTCCAGGTAAGCGTTGCAGTTGTAAATGAATGTCGTGAAAATGACCGGCGTTACCATCAGAAAAAGTACCTGAAAAATTTCACGGTAGGATTCTTCACGGTGACGTGTATCTCTGGCCACCTTTCGCAGAATCGTTTTCCGATTTACCCCGTAAACGATCAGCATAAAGCAAAGGCCTGCCAGGACACCGGCTCCTGTTCCGAGGGTTCCGCCGGCGGCACCGAATTTGGCATGTTCGGTATCGTTTGTCGCGAACTGCTGGATGAAGAACCAGGCGGCGCCAATACTGAATGCGGCGTTGAATACCTGCTCGATGATCTGTGAAATTGAGGTCGGCATCATCGTGCTGTGGGCCTGGAAATAGCCACGCAGAACGCCGAGAACAGCCGAGAAAAAGATCGTCGGCGCCAATACACGCAGGGCGAGGAGTGCATTCTGCTGGTTATACGGCAGAAGGAATTTCCCGCCAAAGAATGCCACCAGTGCAGCAACTCCACCTACGATCACGGCGTAAAGAAGGGCACCGTGGAACACGCGATGTGCATTTCGGTACTCTTTTAATGCCAGACGTTCGGATACGATTTTTGACACTGCCATCGGAATACTATAGGAGGAGATCAGAAGCAGAATCGTATACAGATTACTCGCCGTACTGTAATAGCCAAGTCCCTCATTTCCAATCGTTTCGCCGAGCGGTGACCGGTATAAAAGACCGATCACACGTGAGATAATCGTTGCCGCCATTAAAATAGAAGTATTTCTCAATAATGTATTTTTCTTTTTACTCATGCTTTTGCTCCCGTATTACATTTTCGATCTGCCAGTCAATCGGCGCAAGACCGTTTTCTTCCAGATATTCGTTTGTTCTGGAAAACGGATGGCTGCCGAAAAATCCACGGTATGCAGAGAGCGGACTCGGATGAGCGGACATCAGCACCAGATGCTTTGGATTGTGGATCATCTCTTTTTTCCGCTGCGCCGGACGGCCCCAGAGGATAAAGACCATCGGTCGATCCTGCTCTGCGAGTACCTTGATCGCTGCATCGGTAAACTGTTCCCAGCCGATTTCCTTGTGGGAATTTGCCTGATGCGCACGTACAGTCAGCACCGTGTTCAGCATTAAAACACCCTGCCGTGCCCATTTTTCGAGATATCCGTTGTTCGGGATATAGCATCCCAGATCGTCCTCAAGTTCCTTGTAAATGTTGACCAGGGACGGCGGAATACTTACCTCCGGTTTTACAGAAAAGCAGAGCCCGTGCGCCTGTCCCGGCTCATGGTACGGATCCTGGCCCAGGATGACCACTTTTACCTGCTCGAGCGGGGTAAAGTGGAACGCATTGAAAATATCATCAGCCGGTGGATAAATGGTGTGAGTTTTATACTCCGCACCCACCGTCTGAAACAGTTTTTTATAGTAGTCTTTGGAGAATTCTCCCTTCAGGGCATTTGCCCAGCTTCCGCTAAGAGGCGGCATATCGTTTTCTCCTTCCTTTTACAGGCGGACCGGCACATTACGGCCTGCCAGATATTCTTTGACTTCACGAATTTCCAGTTCTTTGTAGTGGAACAGGGATGCGGCGAGGGCTGCATCGGCTTTTCCTTCGGTTAAGGCATCATAAAAATGCTCCAGCGTTCCTGCGCCGCCGGATGCGATGACCGGGATGCCGACGCTCTCTGCGATCGTTCTTGTCAGCTCGATATCGTATCCCGCCTTTGTTCCGTCGCAGTCCATGCTGGTGAGCAGAATTTCTCCGGCTCCGAGGCTCTCGGCTTTTTTCGCCCACTCGACGGCGTCGATTCCCATGGCCTTGCGCCCGCCATGAATCACG
>ERZ773142.1195-NODE-1195-length-15691-cov-27.8464_pt1 | contig 15691 bp, 20 predicted proteins | sample MGYA00580853_ERZ773142 | MGnify/ENA primary metagenome ERZ773142 (study PRJEB29015, sample SAMEA2737862) | human gut metagenome | biome: human gut; feature: human-associated habitat; material: faeces | place: China | collected 2012 ... | reverse complement strand
TAATAAAATTATGCATAAAAAAAAAGACTTTGATAATTTTTTTATCGCAGTCTTTTTTTTTTAAATTTGAAAAGTTATTGTTAAAGAATAATTATAATATTATCTTTCTTTTTTATGTTTTTGACTATATCTTCTTTTAGCTTGATAGACTAAATTAGGAGTAATATTTAATAAAAATGCAATATCTTTAGTTGATAATTTCTTACCGCATTTTTTAGGATCAGACAATAATAAAATTAATTTTTCTCTTTTTTCTTTCATATGTTTTGGTAGAAAAGTTAGTGAATTTAAAATAAAATTAGGATTATAAATATTTTCTTGTAAAATTTCTTTAGTATAGGAAGAGTTTATATTCAAACAGTCACATATTATGTTAATATTTAAATCATATGATAATATTTTTTCAGATAAACTTGTATAATATTCAGCATTTTCTAAAATAAAATTTTTTATATCTGTAGAAGATTTAGTTGGATTAATCCATCCTCTAACTATATTTTGCACATCTACTATAGTTAAACCAGTAATTCTTAAAATAGCTCCTAATAATATTTCAGAACTCAATACTTGCTCACTTTGAAATGATATAGAATTTTGATTATTTGTATTTTGATTACTCATAATAACCTCCAAGTATAAATAAATTTTGCTTATATCATAACATTTTAAGAAAAAATTGGCTAGAAAATAATTATATAATATATAGTGAAGCCTAGTTTACAGAGATGTAAACTAGGCTTTTATATTATATAAACTTTTGGAGGTATTGGAATGGTAAAGATAATAAGTGGGATTTTAATTATTCTAGGAACAGCAATTAAAGCTATTGATGAATTAACAGACAAAAAATAGGAGATGAGAGAGATGGCAGGAATGAAGTTGTATGAAATTAAAAATGGAATGATTGATACTCTAGATATATTTCTAGAGAGTGAGCAAACAGAGATGGACAGAGAGAACTATAACGATATTATGGATTATTTAAAGGAAGAGTTAAAGAGCAAAAGCTCTGATCTAATAAAATATATTAGAAACTTAGAGCTAGAAAATACTGTGACTAAGTTAGAGATTGAAAGATTAGAAGATCTTAAAAAAGGTAAGGAAAAGAAAATTAAGTCAATTAAGAGCTATATAAAGGGAATCTTACTTGATTTAGATAAAAAGAAAGTGGAAACAGAGTTAGGAAATCTTAGTCTTAGAAAAACTACAAGTGTGGAGATAACAGACATTACAAAGATACCTAGAGAGTACTTAGTAGTAAAAGAGGAAGTCACACCATCCAAAAAACTTATAGGGGATAGCTTAAAGAAAAATATATTGATTGATGGAGCAGTTTTAAAAGAGGATTATTCAGTGTTGATAAAATAATCCTGAAGGAATTACGAGGAATCCTAAAGGATTTAAAAGGAAAATATTGAGGAAAAGCAAGAAAAAACACAGGAATTTAGGAAAAGTGAGGAATTTTAGATGAAACATAAAAATGTCTTAAAATCACATTTCCTGATTCCTGATTTAGAAAAGTGTATATAGTTTTCAAGAAAAATACCTATTTTAAAGGAGGAAAGTTGATTATGGAAAATAAAGAGTTTATGAATATCATTGAAGGATTAAAAGGCAATATAAATGATAAGATAAAAGATTTCTTAGAGAACTCACAAGAGTTAAAAGACTTTATAGATTTTAGAAAGAAACATTTCTATAATTACAGCATTAGAAATACAGTACTTATATATAAGCAAGATAGATCAGCAAGTACAGTAGCAGGGTTTAAGAAATGGAAGGAGTTAGGTTACAACATTAAAAAAGGAGCAAAGGCAATAAAAATCCTAGTACCATTAATCACTAATAGAGAGAAAGAGGGAAAGGATGAAAAATATGTATATGGATATAAATATGCAAATGTCTTTGATATTAAAAGCACTGTTCCCACAGATAAAGCAGTTGAGTTACCAACTATTGATACTAGAATGAAAAGAGGGAACAGTCAATATAGGATAACAGAGTTATTTAAAAGATCTAAAGAAATAGTTGAGCAATATATCCCAGTGGAAGTAACAGATGAAATTGAAGCTAAAGGAATGACAGATGGAGAGAAGATCTATATTAGAAAAGATAGATATGCAGCTATGAGTGGAACTTTAATGCACGAGTTTACTCACTATTTAAATCACTTTGATGAAGAGAATATAAAGAGTACCAATCAAGAAGAGGTAGAAGCAGAAGTAGGAGCCATGTTATATGGTTCCTATTTTAATTTAGATATTAGTGGGAAATATAAATACATAGCTCTATGGAAAAGTGAGAAGGTAAGACTAGATGAAGCCTTTGATGTGGCATTATCATCATTTGAGCAGTTCCTATACGGATTTAATAATAAAAAAGGATTAATTGATTTATTGGAGGGGAAATAAAAATGTCAGAAATAGTAGTTACAAGAGGTATAAGAGAAGAGTTAGATTTAAGAAATTTAGTGGTTATAGCAGAAATAATTAGAACTTACGAGGAAGAAGAGGACTTTGATGAGTTCCAAGTATTTGATATAAAAGATAATTATATCATTAATAAGCAAGAAATACCTGAAAGAGAAAAAAGAATAGCTCTAAGTTATACTAATAAGAAAAGTGAAACTGTATGGGCTATTAAAGGATTTGATCCGATGGTTGGAGAACATTGGACTATTCTATATCCTAGTGAATATTAAAGAGGAGGTATGAAGATGAGTGATTTATTAAAGAAATTAAGAGAGCCATTTAGAAAAGAGGAACTAGAATTTAGAGTAGGAGCAACTAATAACGATAAAAGCATGGGATTAGCACTAGCATATGTTCAAGCAAGAGCAATCCAAAATAGATTAGATGAACTATTTGGAGTAGATGGATGGACAGTATCATATAAGGAGATATCAGCAGGATTTATATGTTCATTATCTATAAAGATTAATGACAGATGGGTCACAAAAGAAGATGGAGCAGGAATGACAGAGTATGAAAGTGTAAAGGGTGGAATCTCAAATGCTTTTAAAAGAGTAGCTAGTAGTGGATTTGGTATAGGAAGATATCTGTATAATGCTAAGAAAAATTGGTATCCAATAAGACAACAGGGAAGAGGTTATATATTTACAGAGACACCAGTATTGGAGTTAAATAATGAGATAGAAATTAAAAAGAGAGAAGATATAGATAAAATAGTAGAAAGAGCAGAAAATAATAAAATAGTTATAGATTTTGGAAAATATAAAGGAATGACATTAGATAAGATTTATGAGAAGGATAAAAGCTATATTAAATATCTAAAGGAAAATGCCAAAGATAAGAAAATACTAGAAGCTTGTATAGAATTAATAGCATAAAATCCAAATTATAAATATAAAAAGTATAAATTAATATAAAAATATTAAATAAAGAGGTTATAAAAAATAACCTCTTTATTTATATAAAATATCTTAAATACTAAATAAAATAGTAAAAATAGAACTTTATATAATAAAAATAGTTCTAATTAGAAAATTAAAAATATAAAAAATAGGTATATTTATACTTTATAGTATAAGTTATATAATTATAAATAAGAGTAGAAGTATGGAGGTGGTGTATTTGGAAATTGAAAAGGTAAAGATAAATGCTCCTACCTTCTTAGTTGAAATTTTAGAAGAAGATGTAAAACATTTTAATTTGTCTAAAAGTGGATTATATAATTTAATTTTTCTCAAATGTGCTTTGAAGTTTAGATCTAATTATTCTCAAGAGTTACAATTTGATGATAAAAAATATATACAAGTTCCACTAAATAAGGAAAATAGAAAATTATTCAATGTAATAATAAAAGAGCAACCTCAATTAAACAATTCTGAAATAATGAAAGAGATATTTCTATCATATGCTATTATGCCATCTTTTATGAGAGAAACTATACTATTTAGAGAAAAGCTTTCATTTGTTATAAACTTTCAAAAAGAATATAGAGTACTAAAGATAAGAACACCAGATGGGATTATAGAGGGGAGAATAGAAAAAATATTTAGAGATAAAATAGATAATTATTTTAGAATAAAAATTACTGGAAAGGATTACTATTTCAGTCAATGTGAGATTATAAGCTAGAGGTTTCTCTAGCTTATATGTTTATTTAAAAGAAAATATTTTGTAATGACAATTTTTGACAGTGAAAAAGAGTATAATTTAATTAATTAAAATATCTTTAGTTTCAAATCAAATAAAGGAGAGAATAAAATGGAAGGAAATTTTGTATTAAATGTATCTAATGATTATTATCCAGAGATAGAAGAAAATATAAAAGATAGTCTTTTTATACAATATAAAAGAGTTGTAATAGAAAGTTTATTAACTTCTTTTGGATTAGATTCTTTCATTAGAGATCAGCATGGTGGTGATGTTGATACTATTTATAATGTAAGAAAAATAGGTATAGATCAAGAGATGAATTATAAAAATAAAATAAATGAAGAAGCGTATATAAATAGAAGCTCTTATGATTTTAAAAGTTATCATAATAATTCTAATTTTAAAGATAAAAAACATGAAGCTAGAGAAATGTGGAAACAAAACGGAGAAAATATAAAAGACGAATATGGAACAGGAACAGTTGGTTTTTATGGTAAAAGTAAAACAATATCTCCAAATAAAAAAGCCGAATTAGATCATAATATAGAATGTAAAGGAATTCATGATGATAGAGGACGTGTACTTTCTGAATTATCTGGAGTGGAACTAGCAAATAGTAATGAAAATTTAATATGGACAAATAAAAGTTTAAATGCTTCAATGGGAGCTTGGGCTAAAAATATAAATGAAGAGCATAGAAGAAAATATGGCTGTGATGCTCCATTAGAGAAAACAGATATGAAAGCATATGTTGAGGCTCATCCAAATTTAGATGCTAAAGTTAAAAGAAATATGTTAAATCAATATAATAAAGCAAAAAAAGCATACGAAGCCAAAATTAATACTGCATATTATACTTCTTCTAAATTTAGAAAAGATCTTTTTAATTCTTCGACGAAAGTTGGAATACAAATGGGAACTAGACAAGCTTTTGGATTTCTTTTATCAGAAATAGTTTTTACAGTTATGGAAGAATTTGAAACTAGTAATAAAAGTAACAGCTTGTCAGAGATATGCTTACGTGTTTCGGAAGGAGTAAAAAAAGGTTTTGAAAGAGCTAAGGAAAAATATAGAAATTTGATAGAGAAATTTAAAACTGGATTTCTTTCTGGAATGCTTGCAAGTTTAACAACAACTCTTACAAATATATTTTTTACTACATCTAAAAGTATAGTCAAAATAATAAGACAAATTTGGGCTTCACTTGTAGAAGCTTTAAAAATTTTATTTCTTAATCCAGATAATTTACTATTTGGTGAAAGAATGAGAGCTGTTTTAAAATTAATTACAACTGGAGCAAGTATTATAGTAGGAACATTAGTTAGTGAAAGTATAGGAAAATTACCTGTTATAGCAAATTGTGAATTTGGAGAAGTTATAAAAATATTTTGTGGAACTTTAGTAACAGGAGTAATGAGTTGTTCTTTACTATATTTTCTTGATAAAAATTCTCTTGTAAATAAATTAGTTAATTTTTTAAATGAGCTTCCTACTATGAGTAACCTTGTAAATTATTATAAACAACAGGCAAAATATTTTGAGGAATATGCAGCTAAATTGATGGAAATAGATATAGAAAGTTTTAGAAAAGAAGTTCTTACCATTAATAGAGCTGTTTCTAAATTAGAAGATGCAAAAACAGATGTAGAATTAAATAATATTTTAAAAGAAATTTATAGAGAATTAAATTTTGAACTACCATGGAAAGGAGATTTTGACAAAGATTTTATGTCTAATAAAAACAATGTCTTAATTTTTAAGTAATGTTTAAATGTGATAAATGTGGTCAATGTTGTAGAAATTTGAAGAAATCTGAGTTATATGCAGACTTACATAATGGAGATGGAATTTGTAAATATTTAATAGGAAATATATGTAGTATATATAGCAATAGACCTTTATTATGTAGAATAGATGAAAGCTATGAAAGATTTTTTAAAGAAAAAATGAGTTTAAAAGAGTATTATCTTTTAAATTATAAAATGTGTGAAAAATTAAAAAAGGGGGAATAAATTATGCCAATACCATTAATATTAGGAGCGTTAGCTGCAGGAGCAGGACTTATAGGAGCTGCAGGAGTAATTGATGGAATTGATAAAACATCAAAGGCAAAGTCAAAGGTTAGTTGTGCAGAAGACAGACATAAGCTTAATCAAAAAAGATTGGAAAGAAAAAGTGCTGAAACTTTTGAAATTATGGATAATTTAGCTAAAAAAGAATTAGAAACTTTTAAAAGTTTTAAAAAATTTAGTGATCTTTTTGAAAAAATTCATAACAAACCAGAATTTCAATCATATAGTAAAACAGGAGTAACAATTCCAAGATATACTAAACAAGATATAAAAGAAGTTTATATAGGGGCAGAATCTTTATTAAGTGGATTAGTAGGAGCTGCTTTAGGAACAGCAGGAGGATATGCAGCAGCAGGAGTTGCAACTTCAGCAGTTATAGCCTTTGGAACAGCAGGAACAGGAGCAGCAATAAGTGGATTAAAGGGAGCTGCTTTAACAAATGCAACTTTAGCTTATTTAGGAGGAGGAACTCTTGCAGCAGGTGGAGGAGGAATAGCCTTAGGAAGTACAATTTTAACTGGAGCTACATTAGGAGTTGGCTTACTTGTTGGAGGAATAATATTTAGTATGTCTGCTGATTCTACTTATAAAAAAGCTAATGAAGTTTGGGAAGAGATGTTAAAAGCAGAAAGAGAAATGAATAAGGTATATAACTATTTAGATGATTTAGGAAGGGTTGGTAAAAAATTTTCAGATACTTTTACGAAAGTAGAAAATCTTTATAAAGCATATTTAGGTGAATTAGATTATCTTATAAATTGTAAAAGAAAAACTAACTGGCTAAGTTTTTCAGCTAATGAAAAATTAACTGTTGAAACAACAGTATTACTAGTTGGATTATTATATAATTTAGGAAAAGTAAAAATTGTTTCACAAAGTTCAAATAAAAATGAATTAAATAAAATTAATGAATTTGAAGTTAATTTAGAAATTCAAAAAGCTGAACTTACTTTAAGATCAATAAATTAAGCAAAATTAAATTAGGTTATCTATTTAGGTAACCTAATTTTTCATATAAAGATTTGTAAAAAATTAAAAAAGGGAATTTATATGATAAATTTTATAAAAAATTTTTTAAAAAAACCAAAATATAAGTGGGTTGAAATTTATTCTCCAATAAATGGGAAAATTATTGATTTAAGTGAAGTTCCAGATCCTGCTTTAGCTCAAAAGATGTTTGGAGATGGATGCGCAATAGAACCTTTAGAAGGAGAAATTTATTGTCCAATAGATGCGGAAGTAACTTTTTCAGGGAATGGAATATTTTATTCTTTGGATTTTTTTATTTCTTTTGAAACAGAAGAAGGATTAGAATTAGTTTTTCAATTAGGTTTAGATGCTTTAGCAGTAATAAAAGTAACTAATCTATCTAAAAGAGAAGGGTTTTATAAAAAAGGAGATAAATTATATGAATACGATATTAAAGAATTAAAAGAAAAAGCACTATCCACAAAAAGTCCATTTATTATTTCAAATATGGAAATTGTTAAAAATATAGAAATAGTAAAAAAAGATAAAATAAAAGCAGGAGAACTTATAATGAAAGTACAAATATTAGATCAGTAATTTTTAAGAACTAAGGAGACCAACTATGAAAAATCAAAGAGTGTTGGATATATACTCAAGATTACTTAATAATAAAGAAGTTAATAGAAAAAAACTAGCAAAAGAATATGAAGTAAGCGAAAGAAGTATTCATAGAGATATTAGTGATTTAAGAAATTTTCTTGTTTCTACCAATAGTTTATCAGAGATTATATATGATGACAAAACTAATAGTTATATTTTAAGAAATGAGGATAATCAAAAGCTTAATAATAGTGAAATTTTAGCAGTATGCAAAATACTTTTAGATAGCAGAGCTTTTTTAAAAGAAGAAATGACAACTATTATAAATAAACTTATGAAACAGTGTATTCCAATAGAAAATTACACAAAAGTTAGTAAGTTAATAGATAATGAAAGATTTCACTATATAGAATTACAGCATAAAAAGAGTTTTATTAATGATATTTGGGAATTAGGAGAAGCTATTCAAAATCACTATAAAATAGAAGTAGAATACACTAGAATGGATAAAAAGATAGTTAATAGAATTATACAACCTGTTGGTATAATGTTTTCAGAATATTATTTTTATCTTTTAGGACATATTGAAAATATTGATAAAAGTAAGCATTTTGAAAATAAAGATGATGTTTTTCCAACTATTTATAGACTTGATAGAATACAAAAATATAAAGTATTAGATGAACATTTTAATGTAATTTATAAAAATAGATTTGAAGAAGGAGAGTTTAGAAAAAGAGTACAATTTATGACAGGAGGAAAGTTAAGAAAAATAACTTTTAAATACAAAGGTCTCTCAGTAGAAGCTATTTTAGATAAAATACCAACTGCTGAAATATTAGAACAGACAGAAAAATATACAATTATTAGTGCTGAAGTTTTTGGAAATGGTATTGATAAATGGATATTAAGTCAAGGTGAAGATATAGAAGTATTAGAAAATAAAAAATAAATTTATTTATACCCTATGACATTTATTGACATAGGGTATTTGTATAATATAATCATAATACAAGAAAAAACTAAAGGGGGAATAATATGAAAAAGTTATTTGAAGTTTTAGGGAGTATATTAGGAGGAATACTTGTATTAATTCCTGTTATTTTAGTTATTTATTTTGTATTGAATTTTGCTCACTTTGATTGAATTTGTTAGTATTGGGGGAATTGCAATGAAATGTATTGAACGTTATGAAAATGGAAATTATGAGGTGTATGAGGAAATTGATGGAGTAAAGCAAGGAAAGGCAACTTTTTATTATAAAAATTGTGAAGATAAAATAAAAGAGGAGTTTTACTATGTGGATAATGTAAGAACTGGTGAATCTTTGCTTCTCTTTCAAGAGGGAATAGAGAAAAGATGTTATAAAAATGACAGATTAGAAGGATTGTCAGTAAAATACTTTTTAGATGGAAGAATAGAAGAAAGTAGATATGGAAATCAAAAAGAAAAAATAGCTTTTGCTTTTGATGAATTAAGAGATATTCTTGGTATGGAATCTAAAGAAAGAGATTATACAATTAATGGATTAGAAGAAGATAAGAAGAATGGATATAAGGTATTTATAAAAGAAGCTCAAACAATATTAACAGAATATGCTAATCTGAATAAAAAATTAGAGAAATGATACTATTGACAGGTATCTATTTATAAGTTAATATCCTAGTAATAATAAAAGGAGATGGTTGTTATGAAAAAGATTTTAGGATTATTAATGGCTTTTCTTTTAATGCTTACAGGTTGTGTCAGTGATGAAGACTATATTAGTACAACAAAATCTATAACATCTTCAGATGGACAAACAATAGAACAATATGTAAATAATATTATTAAAGCAGGAGAAATAAGTATATCTAATGAAGTTCTTAAAGTTTACGATGAAGAAATGATAGCGGCTTTAGTATTTGTAGGAGAACAAGAGGGGTTATCTTTTTTAGAAAAAACTAAAATGAAAATACCAGAAGATATAGGAACAGTTACTTGGGAGATAGAAGGTGAAACTAAAGCAGGGAAAGTAGTAGTGGCTTCTAATGAAAATATAAAAGTAAAAATAGAAACAGAAAAAGATGGAGATTATATAAGAGTCGATGGAGAAAAAATCTTTGTTACTGATAAAACTACTAATAAAGTGATAAGTCAAGAAGAATTAAATGTCGCTTCAGCAATATATGATTTAGCAGAGAAATGTGGTTATAGAACTCCTAAAAGATTTAATGAAAAGGAAGTTTTAGAAAATAAAGATGGATTCTATACACTAGAATATTATCCAAGTGGAAGAGTAAAATATCTATCAGATGATGCAGTTGTTGAACTAGAATTAGAAGATAGAAGTTATCTAAAAGACACAGCAAAAGAGTTAAAAGAACTTGATGGAGAGATAGGAAAATACAATGATGAAAGTATAAATAAACTTGGAGATTTTGCTTATTATTTAGAATATCAAATAATAGCAGAAAAATTAAATAAAAAGATAACAAAAGAAGAGAAGGAAGAAATTAAAAAGTTAGAGAAAGAAGCTATGGAAGTATTTGAAAGACTTCAATTTAAAGTAGATCAAATAAGTGGATACTAAGTATAAACAAGTAGTATTATAACTATCTAAATAATCTTATAACACTAAAGAGAGATTGAGTAAATTAAATCTCTCTTTTTTTTTATTATTTTTTACAACAATATACATGTACAAAATAGAAAGGAGGTATAAAACCATGATTAAGAAATTATCTTATAGAAATTCTAGCAAAGGTATTGCAGAGCAATATGGAATTAGTTTATCTAAGAAGATGTTAAATGAAATGAATATTTCTCCTGTAAACAGAGAAGTAGAAATTAAGTTTAATGATAAATTAAAAGCCATAATCATTACTAAAAAGACTTAACTAAGGTTAAGTTACCCCCATACCCTTGGGGGTATCACTGTTTTTATCTTTAATAACAAAAGATAAAAACTAATAAAAATATTGTTAAAATCAGTTAAAAAGTAGTGAAAACACTATAAAATAAGTGATTTTTTATTATTTTTATCCTAAAGTGAGTAGGAAATGAGTGTAATCTTGATGAAAGAAAGATTACACGATATTGACTGCTCACTGAAATTATATAATTAATTAAAATAAAAAAAGGAGGTATCTTTTATGGATACAATAGAAATCAGATTAAATTTAAAAAAAGGATTGAATATAGATTTACAACTTATTAATCAATTAAGAAGTTATATAGATTCAATTACAAATAATGGCAATTATAGATATTGTGAGGTATTACAAGTGTCAAAAAATGGAGATTTAATAGTAAAAATTTCTTATCCTAGATATTTTGCTAAAGCTAACGCTTACTTAATAACAAGAAGAAGTGAATGTTTTGAAGTACAAACTCATTTTATAAACTCGATATTTAATGATCCAACATGGGCAAGTATAATAGAAAATATAACTCTAGGTAGAGTAGATATCCCATTTACTTATTTGATGAATACTGAGGAACAGTTTGCTAGTTATGAAAATATCTTCTATATTTTTGCCTTTGTTTATGCTAGAAAAAAAGAAAATGCTAGGACTAAAGCATATTTAGATTTACAAAATAGAAATTTTGAAACTCTGATTTACAGTCCTAATGGTAGTGTAGGAAAAAGTGCTAATAATAAATTAGAGGTTTATAACCAAGCTCTTAATCTAAGAAATAAATTAGAAGAGGAAGTTTGGAATGAAGTTGTTAGTGCATATAAAGATTTACCATTTAGAATAAGAATGGAAGTATCTAAAAGAATTAGGCTTAGAAATAATTTTTCTCCTGTTGAATTTGCTAATTTAGATATTTTAGGAAAATATTTTGAAGATTATAAAAAATATATTTTAGAAAATGTTTTAGATTTTTCAATTATAGAGGAATTATATAACTATTGGGCATATGAGTTATCTCAAAGATTAAATCAAGTAAGAATGAATAAAGGATTTACTTATGGGGAATTTATATATCAAAACCAAACTTTAATTTATGATTATGAAATAGTAAGAAGAGCTTTAGGAATAGCAATAGATAATATTAATACTAGAGAAAATGCAGTTACTAGAGTGAGAAAGATTTTAGTTGAATATGAAAAAACTAATAATATTATACTAATGGATACATATGGAACTTTGAAAAGAATAGAAGATCAAATAAGAGGAACATATTTGTTAGATTAAATAACACTTGATTTGATGATTATACAACTATATTTAAAAAATTGATATATACTTGCAAAGCAAGTATATATCAAAAAAATAAAATTGTCAAGAAAATTATTGATAAAATAACATTTTTATTTAAAAAAATTAATAAATTTGAATGTAATTTAGAGATAGTTATAAAAATTTATGGTATAATATACATAAATCAAAGAAAAGATGGGGTATAGATATGAAAAAAATAAATCCATATACTCCTGGTGCAGGGGTTATGCCTGGGTATTTAGCAGGAAGAGATGAAGTTATTCAAGAAGGAAAAGATAGTATTTATTCTTTAATGCACGGTTATCCAAGACAACCAATAATATACTATGGATTAAGAGGAGTAGGAAAAACTGTATTACTTACTGCTCTAAATGAGTATGCAATTAGAGAAGGAGTATTAACATTCCACTTTGAAATCCAAGAAAAAGTTTCACTAATAAATGATATAATTTTATCAGCAAATCAGACACTATCTAAAATTAGTAAAGTTGAAAAAATTAAAAATATATTTGAAGTAGCTAAAAATAGTTTGCAAAGTTTTACATTAACTTATACAGCAGGAGAAAACTCTGTAAGTGTTGAGATGAATAAAAAATTAGGAGAGATGATGCTTCAGAGTAATTTAGTAGAATTATTACTAAATTTAGGAAGATTAGCAAAGGAAAGTAATAATACTATTATATATTTTATAGATGAGATTCAATATGCTAAACAAAATGAGTTAGAGGCATTAATAACAGCTCAACACAGAATAAATCAAGAAAGATTACCAATTACTATTATAGGTGCAGGATTGCCTAAGATATTAGTTAATGTGACAGAATCAAAAACATATGCAGAAAGAATGTTTGCTTTTGTAGAAATATCATCTTTAGATTATAAAGATGCTAAAAATGCGATTGTTAATCCAGGAAAACCTTTTAATATTACATACACAGAAGAAGCATTAGAAGAAATATATAAAATAACAGAAGGATATCCTTATTTTATCCAACAATTTTGTTACATTATAAGTAAAAAATACAAAGAAATTGATTTGAATGTTGTAAATGAAATGAAAATAGTCTTTTTTAAAGAACTAGATAAAAGTTTCTTTAAAGTTAGATTTGATAAATGTACTCCCAAAGAAAAAGAATTTATGTTTGCTATGGTAAACTGTGGTGAATTCCCTTGTACAGTTGCAAATGTAGCACATATTCTAAATAAAGATTTAAAAAGTATATCTCCAATAAGAGCAAGATTGATAAATAAAGGGTTAATTTATGCAACAAGACATGGAGAAATAGATTTTACAGTACCTAAATTTGATGAATTTTTAAAAAGGATAAGCAAATGATAATTTAGAAAGTAGATGGTAAAATGACAGCTAGAGAAATAGTAGATACTAAAATTAAAGAGATTGAAAAAGATTTTGGAAGCAATATTGGTATTTTTTTAGAAACAAAAGATAGAAAAAATTTTTTAGTAGTATTGGACTTTTTTAGAGCTATGCCAATGGGACAAATGATGAAATATGTTTCATTTCTATGGGATTTAGAAGAAGAATATCAAATAAAAACAGTTCATTGCTTACCAGCATTTCATAAAAATATGATTATTTGGGTAGGAGCAACAGATAATAAGGATTTAATAGAAGAGTGTTAAAAGTTTCTTGAAGAAAGGTGAAATATGTGTAAAATAGAAAGTATTAATATAAAAAATTATAGAGGGATACAGGAGTTAAATATTACAAATTTAAAAAGAATTAATATTTTAGTAGGTAATAATAATGCTGGAAAAACTAGCCTATTAGAAGCAATACAGATTTTTTCTAATCCAACTATGTATACTCTTTCAAAAGTTTCAAGGCAAAGAGATAATTACAAGCCAGAAATAAGAATGAGTATATTAGATTCTTTATATTATCTATTCAATATAAAAGATTCAAATTTACATTCTTTTGATATAAATGGAATTATAGAAAATAATGATAAAAATGTACGAATAGAAGTTGTAAAAGATAAAATATATCATCTTACTGAAAATAAAAATATTACAAGTAATCAAGAAGAAATTGATAACTATACATATAAAATATCTATAAATGATATAGCCGAAACATTGGTTTTGAATAAGTATTCTGATTTTTCATTTAAGATAACTCCAGCTGATTTTAAAGTTCATTTTATCCAAACGATAGATCATATAATAAATGATATTTTTGTAGAGCTACTAAAAAGTAAAGAGATAAAAGACAAGGCAGTTGATTTATTAAAAGAATTTGATAAAGATATTATAGATATAAGATATATTCCAAATGAAAATAATTATATTCCAGTATTAGAAGTGGCAAGTGGAGAGTATCTTCCAGTTGCATTATATGGAGATGGATTGAAAAAGGCATTAACAATGTTAAATGCTATTATAAAAGTAGAAAATGGAGTATTATTAGTAGATGAATATGAAACTGCTCTTCACACTTCAATAATGCAAAAAGTTTTTAGATTTATGGTTGAGGTAGCAAAAAAAGAAAATGTTCAATTATTTTTAACTACTCATAGTCTTGAAGCAGTAGATAAATTTTTATATGCTAATGAAGATATGTTAGATGATATTTCAATAATAAGATTAAAGAAAAAAGATAACAAAACTTATGCAAAAGTTACGAGTGGGAAAAAAGCTCTTGAAAATAGAGAAGAATATAATTTGGAGTTAAGAATATGAGTAATAGAAGTATAATTTTATGTGAAGGGTTTGACGAAGTTTATATTTTAGGATATTATCTATTCAAAACAAATGGCTGGAAAAGAATAGCTAAAAATAAAAAATTCTCAGAGTATTATTCTTTACCTAAAGTTAATCCAAGAAATCAATTAATTGAAATATATGAAAAAATGGAAGATAGATTAGCAATCTGGAGTGTTGGAGGAAAAGATAGTTTTTCAAAAGCTATTCAAGGGATAAAAGAAATTAACTTAAATCAACCTGAATATGCAATAAATCAAATATTTATAATTCAAGATAGGGATAGTAATGAAATAAAAGAAACTTTAGAAGAGATAAGAGTTACTTTAGATGAAATTGGAATAAAGTTAGCTGAGCTAAAGAACAATACTTTAAATAGTTGGAATTTTGAATCAGAGGGAGAAAATTATACTACTAATATAATTCCTATAGTTTTACCTTTTAATGAACAGGGAGCGATAGAGACTATTCTTATGAGAGCTATTAGTGAAAGTTCAGAAGAAGAAAATTATATTGTTAATGAAGCAAATAAATATATAGAAAGATTTTTTATTCCTGAAGTAAAATTAAATAAGTATTTGAAACATCAAAGAGAAATTTTAAAAGCTAGATTTTCAGCAGTAATTTCAGTAACAAATCCAGATAGATCAACAGCAACTTTTAACACTTTATTGATGAGTCATTCTTGGGAAGAAAAAGAAGAGATTAAAAAGCATTTTGGACTATTAAATACATTATTGTAATTTTTATTTATCTAATAAAATTGAGTTAATTTAGTTTCATAGAGTGTTGAAAAAATACCTAAAAATATGCTTGTAGAACCCTAGTAGAACCCAAAATAGAGCTTTTCCTTAATAAAATCAATGGTTTCAAATTCTCAAAAAGATAATTGTTTGGATTTTATGAAGCTCACAAACACAATGTTTGTGGGCTTTTTTGTTTCTAAGGAAATTATAAATTGACTTTATATAAAAAATTTTTTAATATTTTATAT
>ERZ773142.1187-NODE-1187-length-15805-cov-2.94127_pt1 | contig 15805 bp, 14 predicted proteins | sample MGYA00580853_ERZ773142 | MGnify/ENA primary metagenome ERZ773142 (study PRJEB29015, sample SAMEA2737862) | human gut metagenome | biome: human gut; feature: human-associated habitat; material: faeces | place: China | collected 2012 ... | reverse complement strand
GTACCTCACCTGTTTCAAAACTGTCTGTATATCTGTCGTGCAATCGCATAAATGTTATCTGTCCCATTTGTATATTTCCTCCGTTTCTGTATTCCAAACGTATTGCGGATAGAATGAAAATTCAACCGTTGCCGTCGTGGATAAATTTATTGTATTCGCCCCTGTTTCCAGTTCAAAAAAACTACCTTTGATTTTTTTCATAATACTGTTGCCGTTTACGTCTGTTACCGACTGTTTGTCGCAGTCAATAACGCAGTTTTCCGACACCGTAATACTGATACCGTTACAGGTTATCGTTGTAGGTTTTGTGACGTTTGTAACACGCAAAACAGGTCTGACGGGTCGGTCGCCTGTGTTATGTATTGTACTGTCGCCTGCCGTTGTAATCGTGTAATATTCATTCGGTCCGATTGGTATTTCATCATCTAATTTAATATTTGGGTTATCCAAAATCGGACCGTCAAAAATATCAAATACCAACGCCGCCCACGTCTGCACTTTGAACGACACCGAAATAACGGCTTTGTGTCCGTAGTTTTCGGGTTTATAATCTATTGTTTCAATAACCGACGCCTTCCATTTGACATTGGGTGTGTCGTCAAATATCAACTCACCGTGTCCCATTAACCACGTTGTGATTTTTGTGATTTTGCTGTTCAGTTCAGACATATCCGCCGCCGATATTTGCAAATTCATTTTAAATACGCGATTTTTATAAAATTCACGGTTATACGCATTTGCCGTTGAAAAATCATATTCACCGTCTATATACGGGCTGTCATATGTCTGTATTTTCATTTCCGGTTTAATTGGACGTGACTGTGTTTGTACAGTCACGCCGAAATCGTTTGAATGTTTGTTTTTAAAATAAAATCCATTTCGCATTTTCTACCTCCGCACATTATACATAGCTACCCAAAACGGCGCTGTCAGTCGTATTGATTGTGATTTTACTGTTGTTGTTATAGTTCTGCTGTTCAATCTTAATGCCCTTAATAGCCTCTATAATCTCGCCCAAAGTCTTGGTTATCTTATCATTACCGCCGCTGACTTCCTGTGTTATATCCGCCACAATACCCGTCACGTCTATACTGTCAATGTTGGTTGCAATGGACTTGATGAAATCAGCCTTGCTGTTTTCCAACGCGTCATACTCCGCCTCCAGTTTTTCAATAGTGGCATTGTTTTTGACCTGCAACTGATATAATTCCTCGTCATGTTGCAGTTGTTTCATCTGCTCTTGCAGTTCTTTGTACTTCTGCTGTCCTCTGTCTGTTACTGCATTTGCGTAAATATCCAACTGTGCCTGTGTTTCGGACATATCAGCCTTGCGGTCCTCTACCGTCCAACTGTCCTGTAGGGCCTGTTCCTGTGCAGAAAATTCATCACGCAGTTTGTTGATATAGTCCTGTTGTTGCTGTAGCATATCGTCAAACGATTCGCCCGCTTGGTCGAACATATCGTGATTTAGTTCAGTCATATTTTCGTTGTATTCTTTGCGACTGATTAACCCCGCGTCATAGTATTCCTGTGTATACTGCTGAATACGTTTTAAACCGGCGATATATTCTTCATCAGTCATACCGTAATACTTGCGTTGTTCTTCCAACCAGTTCTTTGACTGCTCCACACGCTCCGAATACATATCCGAACCTAATTCACTTTGGTACTTGTCGAACTCGTCCTGTGTCAACTCGCCGTTCGCCAATTCCTCACGGTGCCTATCCATAACACGGTTGTACGCGTCAAGCGGACTGTCGCCGTTATCTTGCCAGTCGTTAAAATATGTATGTTCACTGATGTAGTTTTTTGATATGTCGTACTCTTTCTCAATTTGTTCTTTACGCTTGTCCAAATACTCATCATTCAGCTTGTTTTTTGCCTCTACATATTCTTTGTGGCTGATTATACCCTGTGCGTACATTTGTTCGGTGTACGTCTGTATTCTGCCGATACCTGCTATATAATCGGCGGCACTCATACCGTTGTATTTTTCTTGGTGATCCAACCAATCACGACTGTATTCGGTCATATTCTCGTATAACGTTGAACCTATACTTGACATTTCTGTCGTATAGTCCTCCCACGTCATACGTCCTTCCTCGACTTCCGCCATATTGCGGTCACGAATACGGGTAAATGCGTCAATAGGATTGTCGCCGTTGTCGTCCCAGTCATTCAGTGCCGCACGTTCTTCAATGTACGACTTTGACAGGTTGTTCATTTCCTGCGTGCGTTTCTGTGTCAGACTGAAAATTTGTTCCTCTATGTCGGCAATATCCTTGTCGTTCGATTTGAATTTCTCTTGAAATTCTAACCACTTCTCTAATTCTTGTGCAGTCGTTACTGCGTGCGTTTTTGTGTAATGCGTCCAATCGTCCTTGGCTGATGTAAACGCATCCGAATTGTCTTTTCCTGTTGCGTAATGCGGTATACCCATACCCGACATTATCGCTTTAGTTTGTGACGCTGTGTACACCTTTGCGCCCTTTGACAACGGCAACAACACGTCCTTGCCCTGCGGTATAAATGCACGTCCTTTGTCAACGATTAATTCTCTTGGGTCAGATATACCCTTTTCATCATTAACCATTGCCAAACCGCCCTCAAAATTTTGTGTACCTTTGGCTTTTTTGGCTTTTTTTACGAACATTCCCGTACTGCCAAACTTGGCCGCCGGAACATTTTGATTACTCAATCCACCAACTTGAACCGTCTGAACGGTCAGTGTTACTGTTTTATCTTTTACGGTATCTAAATTAGCCTTTGCACTCTCAACGCCTGCTGATGTGTTATCCTGTGCTGTGATTTCTGTATCGTGTGTTGTAGGAATCAGATTTATTTTGCCTGTGGTTAAATCAATAACGCCGATAGCCTCGCCGTTTTCGGCAATTAGTTTCGCCGTTCCGGTTGTACCGTCATATTCGGCTATTTTGTATTCTGTATTATCTATTGTTGCAATGGCGGGTGTTCCGTCTGCTGTAAATATGACCTCACACTGTTTGCCGTCAAGTTGTTTTGTCTTTTTCTCGACATTATCAACACCGTCTGTGTTGCCCTCTGTGTCAACAGTTACAACAAACTTTTTGCCCTCCAGTTGTCGAACTTTGGCGGTCAAATCATCAACGACTTCAAATCCGTCTGCGGTTATCTTGATACGTTTTTCATTCGGTATCAGTCCCATAGCACGCGACATTTCGGTCAACTTGTCCGCTGTCATATCAATACCTTGCTGACTTCCCTCGGACATCATATCCTTTAATATGCCGTTTATATCGCCTTTTTCAACGGCTTGGCGTACGCTGTCAAATCCGTTTTTAATTAACGCAGTACCCTCAACGATTTCCTCTGTCGTCAATCCCATTGTTTGACCTGTTTCATTCATTTTCTGAACTACATCATCAATTTTGCCCCTATTAACTGCATCCTGCATATTCGTACATTCGGTATTTAACAGACTGACACCGACAGCAGTTTCGGCAGAAGACGCACCAAATTCCGTCATTGAACGAATATAGTCGTTAATCACGCCGTTTAATGCTGTACCGTCACCGTTTGCCGCCTGTTTCCACGCTGTAGATAGGTTATCTATACCATTCATAGCCAACGCCGCCGACTGTGCATAGCTGTTCATATCTAATTTACCGACGTCGATAAATTCTTTCATATCCTTTAGGGATTGTTCAATTCCGGCGCCGTCTTGATTTAATGCAGATATTTTAATTAATTCAGTTTCATAGTTTGCCAGTTCTTCTGATACGTCGCGTAGTTCTTTATGAGATTTGTCCAAAGCCTGTACTTGGTCGTAATACTTTTTGGCTTCTGTTGTTGCTACCGAATAATTTGCCGCAATAGACGATAACACGCCTTGCGCATTCTTCATTGATTGGTCTGTTGTGCCGTTTTCGTATGCGTGTCCGGAAACTTCTTTATAAATTTCTTGTGCTTTTTTGTAGCCCTCCGCCGCAGTTATTTCATTTTTTGAAATTTTTGCAGTTATGTCACTAACTTTTGATTTAGCCTCTGAATACTTCGTCTGTAATGCTAATTCTTTGTTATAGTTATCTTCCGCGATTTGGCGGTCCTCTTTGTATTTTGCGTCTTTATTTATTAGATTTGATAGTTCTGAACGTTGCTTATTGATATTAGACTGCAATTCATTTTTAGACAGTTTGGTTACTTGTTCAACAGCGTCGTCCAAATTAGAATTATCGGAATTGATTACAAGATTGTATTCCTGCGATAGCATTTCCTTTATTTCTTCTAACTTGCTTTTTGCATTGTCAACTTGTTCTTGACTGCTTTCGGGGCTTTCAATAACCATTTTTAACGATTTGATTTGCCCCTGTACTTCATTCAGCGATTTGTATTTTTCAAAGCTTTCTTTGACCTTTTCGTTGCCCTTGGATAGTCCCTCGCTCCACCTGTATTGCGATTGATACCATTTGTCATATGCAACTTTTCCTACTATAGCCGCTGTAGCAATACCGGCAACAGCTAATGCGGCAGGACCTGCCGCCGAACCGATACTTGTCAATGTCGGTGCAAACTTCGCCAATGCTCCGCCTGCTGAAAATGCCTTTTTGATGTTGCCGACTGCCTCAACAATTCCGCCAACACCTTTGATTGCTCCGGCACTGACTTTTGAAATAGCACCTATCGCAATAACTGTCGCACCCGTATTAACAACAGCACGTTTTTGCTCGTCGTCCATTTGCGACAATCCTTTTGCAAAATCAGCTACTGTGGTGCTTGCGTCTTTTATTGACGGCAACATTGTTTCGCCGATACTTCTTGCCGCCTCAACAATATTGTTTTTGGTAACTGACAACTGTGACGCAGTTGTTTCAGCCTTTGCGTCAAACTCGTTCTGCAATGCAATGTTTTCGTTCCATGCTGTATTTGAACGTGTTACCGCCTCGGTAATACCTGCCTCACTGTTTGCCAAACGTAACAAAGAATCACGCAAACGCACTTCGGTAAATCCCATATCCTGCAACATACCGATTGCGTTTTCACCTGCACCGTCGGCATTTTGTAGACCTTTGATGAATGCGTCTATCGCCTCGGCAGGAGATGAATCAAACAAATTCTTAAATTCTTCTGTTGTCTTTCCTGTGATTTTAGCGAAATTCTCTAATTGTACGCCTGACGAAATCATTGAATTTAGTTCGGTGCTTGTGTAGCCTAAACCATCAGCCAATGACTTGAAGTCTTTGCTGTTGTTTGCGGATAGTAGTTGCAAATCTCTTAATGACATTCCTGTTTTGTTCATAACGTCATTAACCTGCGTATAACCGTTTGTAGTTGCCATTTGCATAGCAATCATAGCCTTACTGAACGCACTACCACCCATTTCAGCCTCTATACCAACGCTTGACAATGCGGTTGCTATACCTAATATGTCGGCTTGACTTAATCCGATTTGTGTACCTGCACCAGCTAAACGCATAGACATATTAGCTATATCCGATTCTGTTGTAGCGAAATTGTTACCCAAATCAACTATTGAACTTCCCAAACGGTCAAAATTTTCTTGGTCCATTTTTGTAACGTTTGCAAACTTTGCAAGTGTTGCCGCACCCTCTTCGCCGTACAGATTTGTAGCAGTGCCGAGCATTGCCATTGTTTCAGTAAATTTAGATATGTTTTCAGTTTTTATACCCAACTGACCGCCTGCCGCCGCAAGTTCGGTTAATTCTGCCGTTGTTTCAGGAATGGCAGAATGTCCGTTTATTCCGACAGTCGTCATATCTATAATTTCTTGCCTAATCTTTTCAATCTGTTCAGGTGTACCGTCAACAGTTTTCTTTACATTTGCGAAATTGTTCTCAAAATCTATCGCAAACTTGGCACTCGCAACACCGCCCGCGGCAAGTGCAGTCGCCGCATACTGTAACGGTTTAGTTACAGTATCTATACCCTCACCGACTTCTTTCCACCGCTTACCTGTATTCTGTAGGTTCTGCGCCTCATCTGCACGTTCAACGGCTTTTAAGCCTTTCTCATATTCCTCGTATTGCTCTGTTGCTTTTTTGACGGTTGCTTGTGCGTCGGTATATGCCTTTTTACTTCCCGACAATGCCGCCTCTTGCGTACGAATAGAATCGGATATACTTTGACTTTGCTTTGTGTATGCCTCAATCTCGGTATTTACCCAATTCAATGCCTTTTGATTGTCTTTATACGAAACACTGTTTTTGTCAAGACTTTTGTTCGCCTCTGTCAGCAACCTTTTCTCATTTGAACGCAAAGAAATTTGTTTATCTAATTCCGTTTTCTGCGCTTTCAGTGCCGTAACATTTTTATTTACAGACTTGACGTTATCCTCATACGCTTTTTTTGTATTCGTCAATGCCGTACGGCTTGTTTGCAAGGTGGTTTGTGCGTCTTGCATTTGCTTTTTATATGCCGTAAGACCTTTTGTACTTGTATTATTATTTTTGCTTTGCGTCTGCTCCAATTTTGACAATTCACTTTCAACACCGCTTATTGTCGCCTCTAAATCCGACGCATCACCTCTTATTCTTACTACTAATTCCGCCGCGTCAGCCACTACAAATCACCTCACTACATTCCATAAAACATTTTTAAATACGGGTCATTTCCCGTATATTCTTCTTCCTCGTCCTCGATTATAACTGCAAGTAATAATCTTGGGTCTTGTTTTGCCAAATCATTCGGCAATATACCGTGATATTTCAGCATTGTCCCATATAAATCGCTTAATCTTCCTTTTCGGTTGCCTGCTTCGGCAGGCTTTCCTCGTTTTTTCCCGTAAAATCGTCCATAAACCACTTCATAACTTCACGACACATTCTCATTTTTGCTGAAACAGCCGTGTCCAAAATATCTTGTGTCGCCTCTGTACCCTCAAACAGATAGTCAACGGCATCTGCACATACCGATGTAGCCGTTACTTTTTCACCCTCCGCAACGTCCATATATTCTTTTTCAACCAACGTTGCCGCACCGAAACACCACGGTTTTGATACATACTTCTTTTTATTGTGTACAAATGTTAATACTCTTTGCATTGTTACTCGCTCCTCTCTATACGAAAAAAGCACGCCTTTCGGCGTGCCTTGTCTTAAAGTGCTTTCTTCACTGGATAGTAGTTCATATCCTTAAACCAGTTTTCCTCAAGTTCTGTCTTTGTAACGCCCTCCGGCAAATCGCTTTCGTCAAAATATGCGTAATAGTTGTTGTCAAAATCACGCTGTACGGCTGTATATGTAGCCTTTGCAGTTTGCTTTTCAGGCGCACCGCTTGACGCTTTTGTTTTACCGCCTACGTTTGACGCAAAGCTGTATGAACCCTTGTAATATCTCACATAACGGTATGAGCCGTCGGATTTCATAATTCTCCACGCAACACCGAAATAAACTGTTTTTGTATCGTTGCCAACCTCTACTACACCGTCTTTTTGTGTCAGTCCACGCCACATTGAATCAACTTCCGGTGGAATATCGGCATTTGTGATGTCGTGACCTAATTTTTCAATGTAGTTTGATGTTTCATACGCACCGTTATCGGCGTCAAAAACATCACTGCCGCCTGCGTCTGTCGGTGCAATTTCGACAGTACCTCTCAAATTATACGGGTCACCATATGTTGCACCCTCTGATGTGTCTGTTAAAACTGCGAAAAATGTGTACTTGTCCACACCTATTGTAGGTAGTGGTTTTCTTTTCTCTGTATTTGCCATAAATCAATCATTCCTTTCTACTACTTTCGTAAATCTCATTGTTTTGTGTTTTATACTCTTGTCGTCGGGATTGGGTACGTCCATTGTCATTTCGTGATAATATTCGTTATCAGTCAATAATTTATATACCCTCTCCGACAATTCAAAACACGTTTGCGGATAATCGGCGTAAATATCAATCTGAACAGTTGTATCATTCGTAACGACCGTATTGTCATATGACATTGAGCCTTTGTCCGTTAGCGTGTAATATGCTATTGCGGGCAATTTATTAAAATTATCGGGATATGCAAAGCATACACTTACACCGTCTATTTGCTTTAAAATATCCCGTAATTCCAAACCAATATCAAACACCGTATCACCCTCCCTACGCTAACACAAATACTTCGTATTTGCTCGCTATAACTCGTTTCACGAGTTATACACCTCCTTAAACTTAGCGATTATCTCGCTGATGTTATTTTTCAGTGCAGGTACGAGAAACGGCTGTGGTGCTTGCCCCGACGTTGTGTAAAATCGACCGCCACTGTAATACGTCCAGTGTCTTTTTGACGTATGCGAAACAGATTTGTCGCCCTTTGAGCCTGTGCCAAATTCGACATAAATACCGTAATCGGCAGTCGGACCGATTGCAACGCTGTCACCGTCCACTTGGCTTACGATACTGCCCTTTAAACGTCCTGTTGCAACAGGACAGTTTGCCACTGCGTGCGCTCTTACGACTTCGCCCGCCATTGCCAAACCTCGCTGTATTTTATCGCCCGACGCATACTGTGTCAGTTTGTCAACAACGTCGTCTATCCCCTCGATTGAAAAATTCATTTCAGCCTACTCCTTTCGAGCATTGCTACCAAACCGCTGTCCCATTTCTGCACATATGTTATATCATATATGTCGCCGTCATATTCAACCCTGTTACCGACCTTTACGTCGTCTGACATATCGCAGAACATACGCATTTGACATTCTATATCCAAACCGTATTGCTCTCTTGCTCTGCCGCCGCTGTACGGTTGTACATCGGCTTTAATTTCGGACAATACAGTCTTTTCGGTTTTACCTGTATAGTCGTCAATTTCATATTCTGCGATTATAACAGTCTTATCGTAAAAATCACTGAATACTGATGTCACTCGGAACACGCCCCTTTCGTTTTCGGAACGGGTCAAGGCGTTTATAATAGTTGCTGAAAATCTTGTCATTGTCGGTTTCGGCATATGTGACGGAACGTTCGCCCTCACTTCTGCTCTTGACTATTTCGGGACTTTTACTGTCCCCGTAACCTTTCGCCCTGTACATATCCGCCGCAATCTTCGGAACAAGGCTTTCAAGCTGACGTGGCAGTACATCAATATGACAATACGCCATAATCATATTAACCGTGTCCTCAATCAAAAAGGACAACAAGCCGTCTTGCTCGTCGTCCTTAATTCCCAACAACATTTTTAGTGTCCCCAACTGTTCCATATTATTCACCGCTTACAACGTCGGCACTGCCCGACTTTCTCGCTTTGCCGTCTGCGGTAACTTCCGCAACTGTAATCTTGTGACCGTTTGTCGCAGTGATTTCGTCACCGTTGTTAAACTCTGTCCACTTCGACAAATCGTCGTCATACGCAACACTTGGAGCGGTGCTTGCGGCAGTCTTGTAAACCAACTTGTGACCGCCGATAGGCTTTGGCGATACCGTAATAACAGTGTTGCCTGTTGTGCCTGCAACCGATTCAACTGTCAATTCGCCGAGTGTCGGAACACCGTTCTTAAATGCGGCAAATGCGTCGTCCTTAACAACAAGGAAACCTAAACGCATAGTAGCCTTAATAGCTACCATATCTTGCTCGGCAAGTGATAGCGGTTTACCGTCGCTGTCAAGAGTGCCTTGTAGTGTTGCCTCTGTAAGAATTTCATAGTTGATACCTGCACGCATACCGACAACGGCATACTTAAAGTTACCTGTGATAATATCGGCACGTTTATTGTCCCACGCACCGTTACGTACAAATTCGATAGGCTGACCGTACAGCTCACCGCCTGTTGTACCGTTGACATATGCAGGTGCGCCGTTTGCGTCACGCAATTTTCTCAGCATATTCTTAACACCGATACGACCGATAAATCCCGACAGGTCATAGCCGTTTTCTTCAATCATCGACATTGCGTCAGACATAGCAATATCAATATTTGCGTTGTCCGTAACAACCATATGCTTACTGTCGATAGCGTTCATAATGTTTGTCTTGAACGGTGAATTTGTACCGAAAATGCACGCCGCGTCAATCGCTCTGTAAAATGCCTCTGCGATTTCCGGCTTTAGTTCCTCAAATACGCTGATAGTCGTATCTTCCAATTTTGTTACCGGAATAATAACGGCTAACTTCTTCGCCTCGATTTCAGGGTGAATCCAAGTAGCACCGCTTGTCTTAATTCTTTCACCCTCACCGACCCAGTAAGCACCCGGACCGTCTGTAAGTACGTTAAACTTTTTCTTCTCGTGTTTCATTTCCTCGACTTTCGCCATTCTTAAAACACTTGAACCCCTTGTCACCATTTTGATGATGTCTGTTGCTTGTTCGACAGGTACAAAGCCTGTTAATTCATTTTTTAAATAACCCATTTATTTCACTCCTTATCTCTGATTTTCTCTGATTATGTCCATAAAACTGCCTGTGTTGTGACCGCCACTGCCACCGTTTAAATCCGGTGTTTTGCCCTTTAAACGCTCGGTAACGCCTGCTTGTACATCTTTGTCGTAGCTTTCTTTTATCTTGTCAATAACCGTCTTTGTGGCGTCCTTGTCCTCTGCTACAATGTGCTTCGCAATCTCGGCAGACAATCCGGCTTTGGCAAGTTCCGTTTCGGCATATGCAACGATTTTTTCACGTTCAAACTCTGCCTTTGCTTTTTCAAATTCTTCTCGTTCCTTGTCGTCGTCCTCTTTTTTTCTTTGCTCGTTTGTCAACTTAGCTTTTCTCATGCCCTCGTTTTCAGCGTCCTTTAGCTTTTGTTCAAGGTCCTTTTCCCACTCCGCTTTTGCCGCCGCTAATGCTTCGTCAATCGCCTTTTGATTGTCGCCGTTATTCGGTGCGGGAGGCTCCGGAGGTGTCGGAGGTGTTGGATTTGGATTTGGATTTGGATTTGGATTTGGTGTTGGCTCTGCCATTAAAATCATTCCTTTCTAAAAAATTGTATAAAAATAAGACGTATAACCCCACGTCTCACAGGGAGATAATCGGATCACCATTCCTTTCTTCTATGTGTATGTTGTGCCTACTCTCACACTATCACCGCCTTTCAATAAAATTGTATCAAAAAAGCACGTCCGAAAACGTGCCTTTTAATCTTCGTCAAGATATGCAAATTTATCTGACATTGATTCCGCTTTTTCTTCTTCTGTCAAGCTATTAATCATATTTTGACTTGCTCGTTCGTTTTCCTCAACTGTTCCGTCTAATATATTTAATGGTTTAAGTTCTTTCACTCCAAATCACTCCCGACTTTGTTTTATTTAATATGGTTTTAATCATTTTGCTATAATTAATGTTTCCTTTTGACTTAGCAATCAACCTGTTCCATTCTTTTATAAAAGTGTCTTTTTCGTATTTTTCCCCTTTTGTAATTGTTTCAACGCCACCATTATTTTTTACTATGGTCATTGTCGAAACACTATCACTACCGATAAAAAAATCTATGTCCAAGTTAGAATAACTGCTATTTCGTGGGTGATTATGCAAAACTACTACGTTCTGCCCCTTTCCAATAACAGCCATACCCAAATCCAACCGCTCGTCTGTTCCGAGCAATTCGCTCCTATTCGTCAAATCAGATTCAAACACAAAAGCAACCTCTTTGTTGTCATTATTATCCCTTGCATATCGCAACAATTCCTTGTGTTGCTGTTGTAGATAGACATTTTGTTCTTCTGTGAAATTAGGTACTTCAACCTTTGGTACTTTGTTTATAATTTTATCAGTGATTTTTGTAATAGGTTTATCACTTGTATTCTCTTTTATTATACCACGTTTTTCGGCATTTGCAACATATTTTAACGAATTTCTTTGCTCGTCCGACAGACTGTTTTTCCATTCATCAAACGTCATATTGCCGTCAACCTTATAATTTTCACCAGTGAGCGGATCGCGTGCAATACGACTTGTTAAATTCACGTCTGCCATAATCGTAACGCACCGACAACGTGGGTGTATCGGTGGAAAGTTTTCGCCCTCAACGGCTTTATCCGTATCAAACACGCTACCGTCAAGACTTCCGCACCTGTCACACGTCAATTCAGACAGTGCCGCAACAAAACGATACTGTTTTATACCTATTTCCTCATATGCCATTCTCTGACCTTGGTTCATAAAATGTGCCGTTTCACTTCGTACAAGTGTTTCCGCTGATGTTCGTATTCCGCTCGGTGCAGTGTCCTTGACATATTCAATCAATCTATCAGCCATACGACTTACACTGTGACCGCTTATAATACCGTCCTCAATCGTTTGTCCGACTGCCTGTATAAATCTGTCGTTATGTATCCACACTCTCTCGCTGTAGTTGTGACCGTGCCACGGCTCACTTAACACTTTATTAACCGCCTTTTGCGGTACAAGTGAAAAATCAATTCCGCAATTCAATTCTTGTGCGGTATCAAAAATATTCGTATAATACGCCGTCTTTACCGCACTGTCATACAGTTTCTTTTGCTCCTTTATAGCCTCGTTTGCCACACGTCTGAAATAGATATATACATTACGTTTCAGTCCCTCTAATCGGCTAATTCTCGCACCGTATGCCTGTGCATTTATGCGGTTTAGAATTTCCTTTTTGACCGTCTTGTCGTCTGTTTCGTCGTACAGTTCAAGCAGTTCTTCGTACTGTTTGTCGCTGTCGGCTATGCTCATCAGCCGACGTGCCTCTTTTTCGGGTATTTCAGTTGAAATATAGGCTTTAAACGTTTTCTCAATGTCATTGTTTACATTCTTGATTGCTTGCTCATATGCCTTAATTACACCGTCCTTAACGCTGTCCGCTTGCGATTGCAAATATGTTTCAACTTCAACGGCACGTTTTACCCAATATGCCTTACTCTTCATTGTAGTTTACTTTCCTTGCCGAATTTTCAGCGATACGCATATCCTCGGCGGACTTTTCCGCTTGCTCTCTGCGTGCGATTTCAACTTCTTCCTTTGCATCTGTTATAAACGGCAGACGCTCTAAAAGTGTTTCGTCAGACGCAAGACCTTTGAGGTAATTAATCATCTGCGCAATTTCAAGTTCGTTTGCAGGCAAGTTATACGTAAATCCGATGTCAACTCTGTGCGACGGCACTTCTTTCATTGCGTTTAATGTCACTAAGAAATTGTTGTAAATCTCTAAACGTTTTCTCAACGTCTTAGCAAAGTTACGTTCTTTGTTCTTGACGTGCTGTTCAAATCCCAACAGCTTGTACTTTATTGCCACACCCGACAAGTTGTTGCCGAAACTTTCGTCCGACAAATCGGGAACGTGTGACAAACGGTGTATATCGTCCTTGATGTCGTCACGCAACACCTTTGTATCAGCCTCGTTCAGCACCTTTGACAGATACTCCGCCTTTGCGTCACCGTCACCCATTAAGATACGTTCTACCAATAATTTTTTTGCCTGTTCGGTGTCAAGGTCGCAATTACACAAAAACAACAGCGAATTAACGAATTGTTCCTTGTCGTTTATTCGGTCTGACATCAACACATTGTATGCGTCAATCTGCGTTATCAACTGTTCAAAATCGCCCTGCATTTCCGTATTATTTCTGTATTCAATAATCGGCACATCGAAAAAGTAATGCGGTTCAACATTTTGCAATGACAATGCAGAATAACTGTCAAGACCTGTGTATGTATATATAAACGACTCATCATACACACGACAAATACTGCCTGTGCAGTAGCCGTCAAGGTCGTATTTCTTGTAGTAATACACCGCAAACAACGGCTTTTCAAATGCCGACTGCGAGTAACATACAAATGTATGCTCCGGATCCAATCGTACACTTCTCGGCTTGCTCTTTTCGTCCGCATAAATCAGTTCATATGCTTTGCCGTAAATGCTCATATTCTTTACAATTTCACTGTCCACACTCGGCATATCCTGTTCCAAATATTCGTTTTTGATTGCCTCAATATCGTATTCGTCCGATACTGCGTATGTTACAGGATTGCCAACAAGATAACTCTGTGTCATATCCGTTATGTACTTTGCGTGATTACACATTATGCGGTTGTTTGCCACGTTTTTGCCTCTTTTTCTGCGGTTTAAAATACGGTGGTCGCCCATATAGTAATCGTGTAACAATCGGTATCTCTGTCGCTCTTGCTCGTGCCGTTCAATCAATTTTGTTATGATAAACGGTGTCACACCGCCTGCGACTATATCTTCATCAATTATCATATTCCGTACTCCTCTCTTGAATAGATTTTAGCTTTCTTATCCTTGCGCCAACTCTCAACACCGTAACGCAGTGCCGCCATTGCATCATCAAATACATTAACAGGCTCGTCCATATATTCGCCCGACTTTTCATCAACTCGCCAACGCCATTGCTGTATCTCTTTGATTACATTCACACAAGACGGGTGAATGTGTATCTTCCTGCCTTTCAGCCAATCTATTTGCGATTGAATACTGTTCGGATTTTTAACAACCGCCCTTGCACGATAGCCGGCTTTACGCCACATTTTTATCCTGTCCGGTTCTGCACTGTCGCACCACATAGCAAGGCTTTTACTGAACTTCCCGTCAGCCTTTTGGATAATCTCTGTCGTATCCATTTCGTGTACATACAGTTCATTACAAACGTAAATATCACCGTCCTTATAACCTAACGTCAATATAGCATTTGCGTGATTAAAGCCGAAGTCCTGTCCTATTGCCATAGCGTCAAAACGGCTCATATCTGTATCAAATTCTTCAATGCGATAGTTCGAGAATATCAATCCGCCTGTTTCGCCCCATTCGCCCAAGCCGTAAATCCTGTAGCCCTCAGGGTCAACCTCTTTACGACGTAGCATACGTTGTCTGTATGCCTCGTCACAAAATCGGTTTGTTAAATATGTGCTTTGATGCGTTAAGACGTTATCGTCCTGTATATCGAAAAACACTTTCTTTATCCAGTGACTTGACGATACAGGGTTAAATGTCAATTTTATCTGATAAAAAAGACCGTCGGGGAGTTCACCTCTCAAACGGTCATCTATAATTTCAAAATCCTGTTGTACAAGTTCCGTAGCCTCTTCAATCCATACGTCCGTTAATTTTCCGTTCGCAAATGTGATTGATTTCAGCTTTTCGCGTTGCTTGTTATCGTTTACACCACGAAATATAATCTTGTTGCCGTTTATACAGGTGAACGACAACGGGCTTTGCGTAACTCTCCACGCTCTGCCAACGCCCATACGGTTTATGGCACTTTCAAGCTCCGCAAACGTACTGTCACGGTTTGTTATATCGGACTTTCTCACACATACCAAATTACGCCCTTTGTCACGCATTAAACGCAATATGTACAGTTGTGCGGTATCAACGCTCTTGCCACTTCCGGCACTGCCTTTCATTACAACGTAACGTTTCTTGCATTGATGTACAGGCTTGAATATCGGATTGAACGGTACTGTTACTTTGTTCATTCGTCCTCACCACCGTAATCAATTTTAATGCTGTAGTCCATATCACCGTCAACGTTTAATTTGTCTGTGAACATTTGTAATGTCTTGCCAAGTAATTCAGCGGCTTTAAGTCGTTCCTTTGCACTTACCTCAATATCGTCAATCCTTTGAACACCGTCCCCTACCAAACGCAGTGTTTGCTCCGTTTCCTCGCCACGCATTATAGCCGTTAAAAATTCAATAACTTCTTTCGCATCGGCGGACTTTTCCGAATGAATTTTGTCAAACTGTGCTTGAATTTCAGCCGCAAGCTCCGCCTTATACGGTAAATGCCGCTTAGCAGTTGGGTTCGGTAGGGTTTCAAGTAGCCATTCATAAGCCGTTTTAGCCGTTTTAACTTTGTATCCTGCTTTCAGTGCTGCCTGATAAGCATTTCCTTTGTTTATTACATATT
>ERZ773142.1170-NODE-1170-length-16070-cov-80.87_pt1 | contig 16070 bp, 9 predicted proteins | sample MGYA00580853_ERZ773142 | MGnify/ENA primary metagenome ERZ773142 (study PRJEB29015, sample SAMEA2737862) | human gut metagenome | biome: human gut; feature: human-associated habitat; material: faeces | place: China | collected 2012 ... | reverse complement strand
TGGCATGGGGAGATGACAAAGCCGATATCATCAAGAAAGCGGTGGAAGACAAAGTAAGTGACACCTTACCCGCTTCTTATCTCCAAATGCACAACAATGCAAATGTTTGCATAGATTTGGCTGCAGCTTCTCACCTTACCCGTATCCAACGTCCGTGGCTGGTTACCAACTGTGAATGGAACGACAAACTAATCCGCAGTGCCATCGTATGGTTATGTATGCGTGTTAAAAAGCCGATTCTGAAGCTCACCAATAAAGATTATAATGAAAACGGATTGAGCGAACTGTTGGCACTTTACGGTTCTGCTTACAACGTAAATATCAAAATATTCAATGATCTGCAGCACACCATCACCGGATGGCCCGGCGGCAAGCCGAATGCGGACGACACCTATCGCCCCGAACGTGCGAAACCATTTCCAAAACGTGTGGTTGCTTTCTCTCCGCATCCGGATGACGATGTAATCTCAATGGGTGGAACTTTACGCCGTCTGGTTCAGCAAGGTCATGAGGTACACGTAGCATACGAAACTTCCGGAAACATTGCCGTAGGCGATGAAGAAGTAGTACGTTTCATGCACTTCATCAACGGTTTCAACCAGCTTTTTGATGAAAACTCCAACGAAACCATCAAAAACAAATATGCTGAAATCAAGAAATTCCTTGCCGCTAAGAAAGAAGGCGATATGGACAGCCGTGATATTCTGACCATCAAAGGATTGATTCGCCGTGGAGAAGCCCGTACCGCAAGCACTTACAATCAAATTCCACTGAACCGTGTTCATTTCCTCGATCTGCCTTTCTATGAAACCGGCAAGATTGAAAAGAATCCCATCAGTGAAGCCGATGTAGAAATTGTTTTGCAGTTATTACGTGAAGTAAAGCCCCATCAGATTTATGTAGCCGGTGACTTGGCCGACCCGCACGGAACCCATCGTGTCTGCACAGACGCAGTGCTTGCCGCTATTGACATCGAGAAAGAAGCCGGTGCCGAATGGTTGAAAGACTGTCGCATCTGGATGTATCGTGGCGCATGGGCGGAATGGGAAATTGAAAACATTGAAATGGCCGTACCGTTCAGTCCGGAAGAATTGCGTGCTAAACGTAACTCCATCTTAAAGCATCAGTCTCAGATGGAAAGCGCACCGTTCCTGGGCAACGACGAACGTCTGTTCTGGCAAAGAAGTGAAGACCGCAACCGGGGTACCGCTGCTTTGTATGACCAACTTGGTTTGGCATGTTATGAAGCAATGGAGGCCTTCGTGGAATACGTACCCCTATAATTTAAGAAACAACCTAACCTAATTTTATACTAACCTTTAACCAAAAAACCGAAAATCCCCGATGGATGTGATATCCCTCGGGGATTATTTTTAGATTTCCATTTATTGCAAATGATATCCCATAGTCATCCTCACCACAGCTACCTGCTTCGAGCAACACACCCCAAACTACATCTCATAATTCATTAATCCCATAGCCAAACAAAGCAAAATCCCCCAGACAAGGATCTTCGGGAAAAACCTCAGCCAAAGCCGCAGTAATAGTTCTTGCATTATTCAGCGTATAAGATTTACTTCGGGTCAGCTCCAATCTGAAAGCCATCTCACTGACATGTGTATCCAAAGGGATAATCAACTCACATGGAGAGAAATTCCTCCAGATTCCAAAATCCACTTCCGAATCGCGACGGATCATCCAGCGCAGGAACATATTCAATTTCTTTTGCGGCGCCTTATCCGACACTCCAAACAAACGGCAAAGACGTTGCATCGGAGTTCCATCCGTTTCGCAAAGAAGAGCATCCTCCATACTCTCATACCTATTATATATAGTATGCAGCCAATAAAACAATTGTGCCATCTTATTTTTTGAAACCGTCCGATAGAACGACTCCTCACCACAGAAATCTATTTTCCAGTTTCCAGACAACACATACTGCAAAGGCTGCCGGTGCATTATAGAATCCAGTCGTTCTGCTGCCTTCAGTATCTGAGGGCGGGCTCCGAAACTAAGAAAAGCAGTCAAAAAAGCACTGATTTCAATATCCGCCTTAGAATGATAACGATGCGGAAACTGCACCGGATCAGAGGAAATGAAATCAGAGTTATGATACCGGACAGCATATTTCCGCAAAAAATCAGCCACTGCCATCTGGCCCTCATGAGTTTGCCGTTCTGTAATATAAGATATGAATTGCTCTTGTTCTTTCTTTCGGGTCATAAATAAAACGTTTATGATTTGTACACAAAGGTACATTAAAATAAAATAGATTGCATTTTCAGAAATCAAATTCCATCCTTAATCCTCAACTTGCCTTTTCTATATTCTTTAGGTGAAATCCCCACATATTGCTTAAAATACTTTCCAAAGAAAGACTGCGTAGGGAAATTCAGCTGGTTCGCAATCTCCTTGATACTCAAATCCGATCCTTCAAGCAATTGTTTCGCCTCGGTAATCACCATTTGCACAATCCATTGCAAAGCGCTATTCCCCGACTTCTCCTTAATGATCGTAGAAAAATAACGTGGAGTAATGTGCTGCATCTTCGCATAATAGGCAACATCACGCTCTTTCCTATACAAACGGAAAAGAGCCAGCATGAAATTCTGGAAGATCACATCCTTCTTATTCTGTGGCAAAGGCTGCATGGGTTGGTTAGCGAAATACATATTCAATATTTCATAGCAAAAAGTCTGTCCCATTGACTTAATCAACTCTAAAGTCAGGCGTTGTTGTTGCAAATTCACTTCCAGTACGTCCTCCGCCCCTATCCTTTCCTGCAAATTATCCAACAGATACTCCAAATGGATACGTTGCTTATCCGAAAGTGATATACAAGGATGCTTCCGCATAAAAAGCTGGTTTTCCACATTGATCACCCTATTGACGATAGGAATGATATAATCTAAATCCACTTCAACCATAACCCCTTCCGCATCCTCACTCTTATGAAGCAGATGCACCAAGGTAGAAGCCATGTAAATATACACATCACCGGGATTTATCTGAAAATGCTTATCTTCCAGTGAAACCTCCACATTTCCTTTCCGGCAAAAGAAAAGGCCACATTTATTAAATGTCGAAATAATCTGTCCGTCTTTAAAGGCATACAGTTCACTATCCGAAAGAAATCTAAAGAGAAAAGGCATCTGTTGTCTGTCCATCAATCTATACATTCTTTAATTTACTGCAAAATAAATACAAATCGTAAACTTTCCAGCTACATAACAACCCAAAAATATACAAATCGGACAATTTATCATTCATATCAACCTTTTCTATCCTCTTGCTTCGGAATAACTTTGTATCAGAAAACTAATTGCACGAAAATCATAGTAGTATGAAACGAATTTATCTTATTCTAACAGGTATTTCCTTGATCTTACTAAGTTCCTGCGCACAACGTGCCCGGGAAGCCAAAGGTCATCAGACAGTAAAAATAGACACAGTTGTTTCTGCCGACAAACAAACGTTCCTGCAATTTCCGGGAAAGGTAAAAGCCGCACAAGATATCAGCCTTGCCTTCCGGGTAAGCGGAACCATCAGCAAAATACATGTAAAAGACGGCGCCCGTGTACAAGAGGGACAATTACTGGCCGAACTGGACCCCACCGACTATCAAGTACAACTGGATGCCACAGAAGCAGAATACCAGCAAATAAAAGCGGAAGCGGAAAGAGTCATGGCCCTTTACAAAGACAACGGAACCACCCCCAACGCCAATGACAAAGCTGTATACGGACTCAAACAAATCACTGCCAAGTACAAACATCACAAAGACCAACTGGCTTATACACGGCTCTACGCCCCCTTCAACGGGTACGTCCAAAAACGCCTGTTTGAAGCTCACGAAACCATCGGAGCCGGAATGCCCGTCCTATCCATGATCAGCAGTGGGACTCCCGAAGTAGAAATAAACCTTCCTGCGGCCGAATACATCCGCCGGGACCAGTTCGACAATTATCACTGTACGTTTGACATCTATCCGGGCGAAACCTATCCGCTGAAACTAATCAGTGTCACCCCGAAAGCCAATGCAAACCAATTATACACCATGCGCCTGCAAGTAGTACCCGGAACGCCGGCTGTCCCCTCTCCCGGAATGAATACCATGGTCACCATCTCTTACCGCACAGAACAGACGAACACTCTCTCTGTCCCTACCGGCGCCATCCTGCAAAAAGAAGGCAAAGCGTATGTATTCGTCTTCAACCCATCGGACAACACAGTGCACAAACAGGAAATATCCATGCTACGTTTACTGAACAACGGACACAGCCTCATCACTGCCGGACAGCTGAAACCGGGAGAGCTGATTGTATCCTCGGGAGTACATCACATCGAGGATGGAGAAACTGTAAAACCTTTACCACTTGTCACTAACACAAATATAGGAGGATTATTATAATGGATATCAGCAAATGGGCATTCCGTAACAGGAATCTGATTTATTTCCTGATAGCGGTTCTGCTGTTCGGCGGAGCCTACTCCTGCTATCAGATGAGCAAGCTGGAAGACCCCGAAATAAAAGTAAAGCTTGCCATGGTAGTCACCACCTATCCGGGTGCTTCCGCCCACCAGGTAGAACTGGAAGTAACGGACGTGCTCGAAAAGAACATCCGCACCATGGGCAACATAGACAATATAGAAAGTTATTCATACAACAACCTGTCCCTGATACAGATAGAACTGCTGAGCACCGTGCCGGACGACGAAGTGGAACAATGCTGGGACATGCTGCGCCGCAAAGTAAGCGACGCCCACGCCCTGTTGCCCGAAGGAGCCACCACCCCGATAGTCAAGGATGATTTCGGAAACGTATATGGTATGTTCTATGCCCTGACAGGCGACGGACTGTCCGACCGTGAACTGTCCGACTATGCCGAACTGGTGAAACGGGAAGTGAACGAACTGGAAGGCGTGGACCGTGTGGAACTCTACGGCAAACGTTCCGAATGTATCAACATCTCCCTGCTGCAAGACCGTATGGCAAACCTCGGTGTTAAACCTGCCGAAGTTCTCGCCACACTGAACGGACAGAACAAAACCACCTATACAGGATATTATGAAAATGGTGACAACCGTATCCGAGTCACAGTAAACGATAAATTCAAAACCGTAGAAGATATTGGAAAAATGCTGGTCCAGGGACATGATGACGACCAGCTTCGCCTGAGCGACATCGCCCGCATAGAAAAAGACTACGAGGATCCCACACGCAATGAAATGTTTTATGACCATGAACGTGCTCTCGGTATACTCATCGCCGCCTCCAGTGGCTCGGACATTATAAAAGTAGGCCATGCCGTAGAAAGCAAGTTGGAAGAACTCAAAACCGGACGTCTGCCCGCCGGAGTGGAATGCCACAAAATCTTCTATCAGCCCGAACGGGTAGGCAGCTCTTTGGGAACCTTTGTCATCAACCTGATAGAATCCGTCATCATCGTAGTACTGATACTGATGATAGCAATGGGATTCAAGAGCGGCCTTATCATAGGTATCAGCCTGATCATCACCGTATTCGGTTCTTTCCTGTTCCTTTATTCGGCAGGCGGAACGATGCAACGCGTATCATTGGCTGCTTTTGTACTGGCAATGGGCATGTTGGTAGACAATGCTATCGTCATCATAGACGGCATACTGGTAGACTTGAAAGCCGGAAAAAAACGAATGGAAGCCATGACTGCTATCGGGCGACAGACAGCTATGCCTCTTTTAGGAGCCACCTTGATAGCCATTATCGCCTTTCTACCTATCTACATGTCTCCCGACACCGCAGGAGTCTACACGCGCGACCTTTTCATCGTACTTGCCGTTTCCCTGCTGCTGAGCTGGGTATTGGCACTGATTCACGTACCGCTGATGGCCGACCGCAGACTACATCCTGCCATAGATACCGACAGTGCCGGAAAGCGTGTGTACAAAGGTAAAATCTATGCCGGTCTCCGTTCGGCACTGCGGTTCGGTCTGGCCCACCGGTGGAGTTTTGTATTCACCATGATTGGCCTGTTGCTACTTTCCGCTTTCGGCTATCCATACATGCGTCAGGGCTTTTTCCCCGACATGGTTTACGACCAGCTTTACATGGAATACAAACTGCCGGAAGGAAACAACCACACTCGTGTGGCACAAGATTTGAAAGAAATAGAAACCTATCTGAAAGGACGCAAGGAAATAACCCACGTCACCACCTCCATAGGCGGTACGCCCGGACGCTATAACCTGGTGCGGAGCGTTGCCAACCCATCGCTTTCGTATGGCGAACTGATTATCGATTTCACCTCACCGGAAACCTTGGTAGAACATATAGATGAAATCCAAGCTTACCTTTCCCAAGCCTATCCGGACGCATACATCAAATTGAAAAGATACAATCTGATGTTCAAGAAATATCCCATAGAAGCGCAATTCCTGGGCCCCGACCCTGCCGTTCTGCACCAACTGGCCGACAGCGCCCGTACCATCATGGAAAATACACCGGAAGTCTGCCTTATCACCACCGACTGGGAACCTCAAGTACCCGTACTGACCATCGAATATGACCAGCCGTCTGCCCGTGCCCTCGGCCTGAGCCGCAATGATGTCAGCCTTTCCCTGCTCACAGCTACCGGAGGAATTCCCATCGGCTCTTTCTACGAAGGCATCCACAAAAACAATATCTATCTGAAATGCCTTGACGAAAAAGGAGAACCCATAGAAGATTTAGGCAATGCACAAGTCTTCTCGTCACTGCCCTCGTTGAACGGACTGCTGAACGAAGAAACCATGGTGAAACTGAAAGCCGGCACGCTTTCGAAAGAAGATTTGGTGGAAAGCATCATGGGAAGTACTCCGCTGAAGCAAATCAGCAAAGGAATTGATATCCGATGGGAAGACCCGGTAGTTCCCCGTTACAACGGTCAGAGAAGCCAGCGTGTACAGTGTTCGCCCGCACCGGGCATAGAAACGGAAAAAGCACGTCTTGCCATTGCAGAACGTATAGAGAAGATACAACTACCCGAAGGATATTCACTGGTGTGGCAAGGTGAGAAGATAGCCAGCGACCAGTCCATGAAATACCTGTTCCAGAACTTCCCGTTGGCCATCATTCTGATGATTGCCATCCTGATAATGCTATTCAAGGACTACCGCAAGCCTATCATCATCTTCTGCTGTATCCCGATGATTTTTGTAGGAGTGGTAGCAGTGATGCTGCTCACGGGGAAGGTATTCAACTTCGTGGCCATCGTAGGAACCTTGGGTCTTATCGGCATGTTGATAAAGAACGGAATTGTACTGATGGATGAAATCACCCTTCAAATCAGTAAAGGGATAGAACCTGTTACCGCATTGATAGACAGTTCCCAAAGCCGTCTTCGTCCTGTTATGATGGCTTCGCTGACCACCATTCTGGGTATGATTCCCTTGCTGTCCGATGCCATGTTCGGCTCACTGGCGGCAGCTATCATGGGCGGATTGCTGTGCAGCACGCTGATTACGCTGCTCTTTATCCCTATATTATACGCCTTGTTCTTCAAAATAAGAAACGATTGATTTATTTCACTGACATACAAAACCAAGAACAAATGAAAAAAACAATGATAATCCCCTTCTGTTTTCTGTTATGGCATCTTGTCGCCCCGGCACAGGCACAGGAAACACTGAGTTTGAAAGAATGCCGTGAAATGGCATTGAAATACAATAAGGAGATGGCGGCTTCTGTAAAACAAACAGAAAGCGCCCACTACACAGCCAAGAGTTACAAGGGGAACTTCTTCCCCAATCTGACAGCTAGTGGAACGGAACTTTACAGCAATGCCGACGGCAGTTATGGCATAGCCGGAGGCAACCTGCCCGTCTTTCTGCCCGACGCCACCGGACAGTTTAATCCGGGACAACCCTCAGGTTTCGCCTATTTTCCCGGTATCAACCTGGATTACAAGATAGGATGGGTCTACATGGGTGGCATACAATTAGAACAACCCCTCTATATGGGCGGTAAAATCCGCGCCGCCTACAAAATGTCCCTGTTAGGTAAAGAAATGGCACAGATGAACGAAACCCTGACCGCCACAGAAGTCATTCTGAAAACAGACCAGGCATACGCTCTGGTAGTGAAAGCGAAAGAGATGAAAACAGTGGCCGACACATACCATGCCGTATTGGCCGAATTGCAAAAGAACGTGGAGAGTGCCTACAAGCACGGATTGAAACCTCAGAACGATGTGCTGAAAGTGCAAGTGAAACTGAATGAAAGTGAACTGGGCATACGCAAAGCCGAGAATGCTCTCCGCCTGGCTACCATGAACCTCTGCCACCTGATAGGAAAACCGCTGACCACGGAGATCCTCATTTCCGGAGATTTCCCGGAAATAGAACAGGAAATGGAATTACAGGTACTGGATATCACCCGTCGTCCGGAATACGGTATATTGGACAAACAAGTGGCCATCGCCCGCCAACAAGTCAAGTTAAACCGCAGCGAACTGCTTCCCAAAGTAGGCATCAAAGGTTCATACGACTATGTACACGGTTTGGAACTGAACGAAAAGAATTTTCTGGATAATGCCAGTTTCTCTGTCCTGTTGAACGTAAGTATTCCCCTTTTCCATTTCGGCGAACGCAGCAACAAGGTACGTGCAGCCAAAGCCAAACTGGAACAAACCCGTCTGCAACAGCAAAATCTGAACGAGCAAATGCTACTGGAACTGACCCAGGCCGCCAACAATCTGGACGAAGCGAAACTGGAAAGCGAACTTGCCGACCGTTCCCTGCGGCAGGCGGAAGAGAACCGACGCGTCAGCAAAAGCCAGTACGAAGTAGGGCTGGAAACTCTGTCAGACCATCTGGAAGCCCAAGCACTATGGCAACAGGCATACGAAACCCAAGTGGATGCCCGTTTCCAACTTTACCTGAACTATGTGGCTTATCTGAAAGCAGCCGGGACTTTACATGACAAACTGTAAAAGTCTCTACCCTGAGTTTTTGGTTCTTCTTCATTTTGGGTCAAGTGATTTATTCATATCCCTTTATTCATCGGCTATTAGATTGTATTCGGGGATATATTATTCTCTATTTTCGAATATTCATTCGAATGTCTTTATTGGTCGAACTTTGGTAGTGAAGTGTTGCCCCCAAAATGAAGAAGAACCCCGAGTTTTAAAAAGTGCTACCACTGCTACCACCCTTTCTTGTATAACCACCTTCCTTCTCTTTTTATTCCCAAACGGATAAAAAAACTAAACTTCGGGAACACTTTCCTGCTTGCGCAGCACATACACCGCATGAGAGTGCTTTCCCTCTTTGTCCAATCTCTTCTCTTCGTACCAACCCTTCAGCTCATAAGCAGCCGTGGTGCGCGCCATCCCCAAGCATTCCGAATAAACCAGACGTGTAATGGAACCGTGTTCCTTCAAATAAGCTTCCAGCAATTTCCAACGCTCCTCTTTAGTATACTTCTTCCCCGTAGGCAGGAAGCCGAACTCGGCACGAAGGATATCCGTATCCTGACGTACCCTCTTGACTAACTCCGGTACCGGACGGAAGTTCACTTTCTTTATCCTCACGGATGCCGCACGTATCTCTTTCCGGTCTGTCACCTCACGCGAAGACAAGGCAAGAGAGAACGTACCCAGTCCGTCCAGCCGCACATTTTTCCCTTGCCGCAAATGGGATACAACCATATCGGCCACCTCCTGTAGCACTCCCACCACACAGCCCGCCGAATATGCGCTGTGCTTGGACAACTCCTTCACAATGTGATCGGTAGTAATCGTTTCCTTCACCACTACCGCCGGATAAAGCACCGGCTTGCCGTCCTTTTCCTTGAAAGGGTTGGCCTTGAAATCATATTTTATATCCATCATTAAAAGATTTGATCTGTATCCGCAAGCCCTTTCTGCTCTATGGTTAAGGGTTCTCTTCCTTTTGTATTCTATCTCCATAAGCTTTGGACTTGACTCCAAAGGCTATGGAGTTATCTCCAAAGGTTATGGAGTCAACTCCGCAACCTATGGAGATAGAACACATCTGGACAAAGATACTTAATCTTTAGGGGAAAAAGGCTTAATATAAAGGAAAAGATGGATTAAGGAGAAAAATAATCAGGTAGTCGACCCATTCTTAAAAAACTAAATGAATAAACAAAAGGATACGCGATATACAGGGAGATACCCTGATAAAAAGATTGGGTATCTGCGGAGAACAACGGTTTCATTGTATTCTGCGGACAGACAGAACGGTTTATAACCAAACATCAAAGGAAATATATTTGATGCAAAAGAAAGAATATCATTTTTTTATCCTATTTTTGTGTTGGCAACAAACTAATACCATAATACACAGACTGATGAAAACCACTATTTTACTTGGCTTATTATTGACCCTTACGGTTTCATGCAAGCACCATTCCAACCCCGTGACTACCGAAGAAAACTTCCACACCCAAGAAGCCAACCGTCTGGTAGCAGAAGCGAGGAACCTATGGTTGCCTCCTTTGGACAGCACTTTCTTCTTTAATGACAGTGAACATATATCTATAAACGACAAGGAAATATGGGCCAAACTTGACAGCGCATTAGCCATTGACCCTACCAATATAAAAGTATATGTGGGAAGAATCAGTTATTTATCAGCCTGCAAAAAGTACCATGAGATTCTGGCTGTACTCCGGCAAGCTGAAAAACAATCCACCCTCAATGCCGACTTATGGTCAATGAAAGCGATGTTTGAAGATTATTTCGGAGACAGCCTTACCGCCCAAAAAAATTATCGGTCTGCCGATTCCGCCTATGCCATCCTCATAAAAGAATATGCTACAGACAGCCTCAGGTATGTCGGTTCCCGCATCAACCGCGCACTGAACATGGCATTGATGACTGATAATATTGCGATTCTTGAAGAAGAGGTGGAACTCACTAAAAAGATATTTCCCAAGACATGGAAAGGACCGGACAGTAGTTTTTACGGGAAAAATAAAAAAGACTTTTTCGACAAATGCTTTAACGTCCGCAAAAAGTAATCCTGCCTGCTACATCAAGAAAATTACAAATCATTGCATTTGAAAGAACAGATCTGTAATACCTACTTTAAATACAGAGGGTACTTAGCCGGATATTTTATTCCTTTGTACCCTCAATCAGAATAAAAAGCACTTTATGTTTCAACTGTATCTGCTGCTTCGTCTGAAAAATTTTGGAAGAATAGTTATAGAATTGGGTATCTTCAGAATAGTCTTCCTTACCATCTTAACGGTGGCTGCCATCATGATATTATTCTTGGCAGAAAACCGTTTCGCTATTCCTGTGGTATGCGTTCTCTTATTAGCCGGTTATCATAATGTCCGGAAAGACAAAGAGTTTTTACGCACTTTAACACCTCATCTTTCTGTGTTCCTGATAAAAGAATACACCTTGATCGCATTACCTTTTGCCGGAATAGAAATAATAAAAGGACAATTTACCGACGCTATCGGCTTATGGCTGTTCGCCGCCTTATTACCTTTCCTGAAAGAAATAAAACCGGAACACAAGCCTGTCCGTCTTCCTTTTCTTTACAAAGGAAGTTATGAATATATACGAATGTTCCGCCAATCTTTCTGGGTCTATATCCTACTCTTTCTTTTTGCAACCGCAGGAACCGTACACGGAAATATAAAAATAAACAAAGTATGTCTCATACTATGGGGATTGGTACAGGCATCAGGCTATCTGCAAACAATGGACAACAGATATCTTCTTCATTTCAAAAATTTCAAGACTTTATGCCTTTTCCAACTAAAAAGCATAGCATGGAATGTTTTCATCACCTCCATTCCTTTCAGCTTAGCGCTTATAGCGTCTACCTATGACCAAGATGAAATCCTCTTTTTCTTATCTTATTATACTGCCACCTTAATTTATGCCATTGGTATCGGTATGTTGCGCCATATCATCCCATCCCCCCTATTGCTGTTTATTGTGCAATTAAGTATATTAATGCCTTTTTATTTAGGCTCTCTTTTTGTTCCAATTATTTTAATACCCGGCATAGCACTTACAGCATTGCTGACCTGCCATGCGCACAAACACTTAAAAAGATTATTATGATAGAAGTGAATGATTTACATAAAAGTTTCGGTAAGGTCAAAGTATTAAACGGCATTCATTTGGAGTATCACCCCGGAAAAATATATGGCTTGGTGGGCGAGAATGGAGCCGGAAAGACTACTTTATTCAATTGTATAATGGGAATCTATGATTATACCGGAAGCATAACCAAAAGCAAAACTTTAAAAACAGGTTATCTGTCTGCATCCAACTTCTTTTATTCCCAAATCACGGGTCTTGAACACTTGGAATTCTGTATGAAGGCCAAAGGTCTGCCGGTCAATACACCCACCATTCAACATTTAAATGAGACTTTCCAACTGCCCCTTGACAGGTATGCTGCCGAATATTCTACCGGAATGAAAAAGAAACTGGGATTTATGGCATTATTGTTGCAAGACAATGACGTATTTATTCTTGACGAGCCGTTCAATGGGGTGGACTTGAAGGGATGTATCCTGATGAAAAGACTCATCTGGCAACTGAAAGCAAAAGAAAAGACGGTGATAATTTCCTCACATCTCATTGCCTCGCTAAGGGAAATATGTGATATTATCCACTATCTGAACGAAGGGGTTATTTACAAAGAATACCATGAAGAAACAACAGAAGAGATAGAAGAAGATATATTATGCAATACTAAAAGCTGATTCATCTATCATGATGAAACAAACATAACAGTGGTTTTACCACTGAACTGCCATGAAAAAATAGAATGAAAACCTAAAGAAATATTTGTTCATAATGCATTGTTTTTATAATTAAAGAAAATCTCCTTTCACCGTAACAAATTGTAAATCAATAGAATTATAATCCGTTTGGTGTGAAAGGAGATTTTATAAAGTCCTGTTTCCGTTCTTATTCAGCCGGTTCTTACAAAGTATAAGTTCCTTCTACCAGCTTGCCCATTGCCCATACGGCACGGATATTCAAGTCCTGGTCAAGAATCAAGATATCGGCATCTTTGCCTTTCTGAAGTGAGCCTTTGCGGTCATATACTCCCATAATCTTGGACGGAGTTTCCGAAGCCATACGGACAGCATCTTCCAATGGGATTTCTGCCTTTTGTACCAAGGTACGGATCAAACGGTCCATGGTAGCCACACTGCCTGCCAAAGCAGAACGGTCGGCCAATTTGCACACACCATCCTCGATAATGACACGAGGGTCAAAAGCTACATTGCTTTCACTGGCGGCACATGCCAAAGCATCGGTAATAACACAAGCACGTTCCACACCCTTAATCTTATATATCAGGCGCAAGATAGTAGGAGGAACATGAATACCATCGGCTACCACTTCCACTGTCATATCGTCTATCAGATAGATACTTTCTACTGTACCTTCATATTTATACTCACGACGCTTATGGAAGCCCGGCATCGCATTATAGAAATGTGTAGCATGAGAATAACCGGACTCCCAGGCTGCACGGATATCTTCATATTCGGCTTGTGTATGTGCCACAGAAGCCAAGATGCCTTTTCCTGTGATATACTTACCAAACTGCATGGCACCCGGCAATTCGGGTGCAGCATCCCAACGCTTGATACAGCCCCACTTCTCTACAATAGGAATATATTCCTTCGGATCCGGGTCTTTTATGTTTTCAGGCATCTGACCGCCTGCCATCTTCATATTAAGGTAATGCCCTTCAAGATGAAGACCAAGTACCGGACTGTCCGGTTCCGCCATCAACCTGGTACAAGTTTCGGCAGCTGCCTCAATCATCGGTACGGTAGAAGAAGACAACGTTGGGAAAATACTGGTAGTACCATGTTTCATGTGAGCATTAATGGCTGTACGGAAAGCCTCTTCCGTACCTTCCATAAAATCACCGCCACCACCACCATGACAATGGATTTCCACACCACCGGGAACAACATACATACCTTTAGCGTCAATCAGCTCGGCTCCGATAACAGCTAAATCACAATTGGTAACTTCTAAAATCTTATTGTCGCGCATAAGGACAGATCCGTCCTTCAACCAGCCCTGTGGGGTAAGAATCTTTGCGTTAATGATTTGGGTCAACATGATACTATGATAAGTTAGAATTTTTAATTGGCATATTAAATTTGCCAACAAAAATAGCAACTTTTTCACTTTCTAAAACAGATTTCCCCAATTATTTTCCAACTTTTTTTAATAAATAAGCCCCGCTTAATAAAATCAAGCGGGGCACAGATAGTGGAAATTGAAACAAATCTTTTTACTTACTTATTAAAACTAGCCTACCTGATTTAAGTCCTTTACCTGTTGCGGTCAGTGTAATTTCTCCCGGTTTATCGGTGCTTTGCACAACAGCAGTCATCATTCCGTTAAACACTTTCATTTGCGGAACATGGAAAAGTTCCAATGAAGTGGGGTCTCCGTTTGCACCGGCACGATAGGTTCCCGCACCTTTTACAGCATACTTGATGAGATGCTGTGCGTCGGGACAAAGGTTACCTTCTTTATCCACCACTCTCACTGTGACAAATGACAAATCCTTGCCATCAGCCTTTATTTCATTGCGATCTGCAACCAATTCTATATGGTCGGGCTTACCTGCCGTATGGATTTCCTTTTCGGCTACAGCATCCCCTTTCTCATTGTATGCAACCACTTTCACGGTTCCCGGCTCATACTTTGTATCCATCCACATCAAACGGTAGCGTTTCTGGCGTTTGAAATCTGCTATGGAAGCAGAATCCGCACTATTTTCAGCCGTTACAGTCAAATCCTTGGTACGCTTACCCTGGCTCTTGCCATTGATAAACACTTCTGCAGACGGATAATTGGTATAGACAAAGATCGGGGTCACTTCTCCTTCACGTCCCGGCCATGTCCAATGAGGAAGGATGTGCAGTGTCTCTTCATCTTTGTTCCAATGGCTGCGGTACAAATAGTAACGGTCTTTGGGCAATCCGGCCAGGTCGATTATACCGAACAAAGAAGAATGGCTGGGCCAGTCAGTATAATAAGGAGTCGGTTCGCCCAGATAATCGAAGCCCGTCCATACGAACTCTCCGATCCCCCATGCGTTATCCTCGTGCCAAATCCAGTCGTCTTCCGGCAAATTGGACCAACCACAATGTTCCACATCGTAAGAAGAAGACTGATGATCGTCATATTTCTTCATAGCCTGACGGACAACGGGGAATTTATAGACACCACGCGAACTTACTGTAGAAGCTGTTTCACTACCTAAAATAATCTGCTGAGGCAACTTCTTATAGTTTTCAGGATATTTATGGGGACGATAATTGAAACCGGCCACATCCATAACGGCAGCCATATTATTGTTTACCACGGCGTCGGGCGCATCCATACCTTGTGTTACAGGACGAGTGGGATCTTCACGATGGCAAATATCCTGCAACATACGCGAGAGTTTCGGACCGTTACTGCCGCTCCACTGATCAGGTACTTCATTACCTGTACACCACATCACAATACTTGGGTTATTACGATAGTGACGAATCAGATTCGTCAAATCCTTATCCACCCATTCATCAAATACTTTATGATATCCATTGGCCATCTTTGCCGATTTCCATTCGTCAAAGGATTCCGCCATCACCATCATACCCATCTCGTCACAAGCCTCCACCAGTTCGGGAGCCGGCATATTATGAGAAGTACGGATTGCATTACAGCCCATATCTTTCAGAATACGAATCTGACGACGGATAGCGGCATCATTTACAGCACCTCCCAACGGGCCCAAGTCATGATGGTTACATACTCCTTTGAATTTGGTCAATTTTCCATTCAGAAAGAAACCCTTGTCGGGGATAATCTCCAAGGTACGGATACCAAAACGAGTGGTATATTCGTCTTTCAAGGTATTCCCTTCATATACTTTGGATTCAGCCGTATAAAGAACCGGAGTTTCAGGACTCCATAACTCAGGATTGGCTACTGCAAACTCCTGTTCAAACAAAGTATTGTCAAAAACACTTAACTTGTTTTCCCCGGTAGCAACCACTTTGCCGTTTTTATCCTTAATCTGCGTCA
>ERZ773142.1163-NODE-1163-length-16151-cov-4.59151_pt1 | contig 16151 bp, 9 predicted proteins | sample MGYA00580853_ERZ773142 | MGnify/ENA primary metagenome ERZ773142 (study PRJEB29015, sample SAMEA2737862) | human gut metagenome | biome: human gut; feature: human-associated habitat; material: faeces | place: China | collected 2012 ... | reverse complement strand
TTACAACAGACCAGTTGGTTCAGGCTGCCATAAAGGGTATGACAGGTCAGCTTGATGAGTATAGCCAGTATATTGACATTGATGAATATAATGCCATAAAAGCTGATTCAGCATCTACACACTATGCTCCTGATTTTAAATGTGAGTTTAACGACAATGGCTATCCTATTATAAAGGAAATAAGTAGAAACTCAGTTGCCTATAAACAGGGATTAAGAGAGGGTGATGAAATAAGGGAAATAAGTAATATTAGTGCTTATGGTATTGGCGTAGATGAATATCAGACCCTTGTTACAAAGAACTCCAGTTCTACAGTTTCTATGAAGATTGCTAGTACAGGAGCTATTAAGAAAATGGATGTCAAGCTTACTAGAGTTGACAATAGTTCTGTAGAGGTTGTAGCTATGTCAAAGCTAAGTGGTAAAAATCAGAACTACGATGACAAGACTATAGGCTATGTAAAGGTAAAGGAATTTACTGAAAATGTAGGAAGTGAATTTCAACAGGCTGTTGCTAAGTTGCAGGCATCAGGTGCAAAAAAACTTATTATTGATTTAAGAGGAAATACTGGTGGCTATGTAGATGCAGCTATTGCTATGGCGAAGCAAATTGTGCCAGAGGGTGTTATTATTTCTACTAAGGATAAACAGGGCAAAGAAACTGTTTACAAATCTGATTTAAAGGTAAGACCTTTTGAAAAGTATGTTATTTTGGTAGATAATAACACAGCATCAGCAGCAGAAATTGTGGCATCGGCTATGCAGGATAGCGGTGTTGCTAAAATTGTAGGCGAAAAGACATTTGGTAAAGGTATTATGCAAAGTGTTACTGCCTATGAGGGTCTTGGTGTTCTGAAAATGACTACACAGGAATATACTACAAGATTAGGTCGAATAATAAATGGCATAGGTATTACGCCAGATATATCTATTGACAGACTAAAGTTTGTGTCAGAAACAGATACATTGGATAGTAAAAATGTAGAGTCAGCTGTAAAGTTTTTAGGCTATAAAATAGATAAAGAAAATACAGTTGCAAAGGACTTAGGTATGTATCAGCTGGAAATGGGATTGCCAGTAACCTATGTTTTGGATAAAGCTACAGTAAGTGCAATTAATTTGGAAATATATAACGATATGATAAATAATGACAGAGCACTTACTGCTGGATATTTGAGTTTATTGTCATAACCATATTGACAATGAACGCACAAGTGAGATATAATAAAACTTAATGTAGGAAAAGAGAATATTAATTGGGTTTTAGTCAAATGATGTAGAAACAGTATATTTTTGCTCTATGATTTTGTCAGACAAAGTGCCTAGACAATGAAGTACATTATTTAAACTTGATTTTCCTTTTTCTAAAAAGAAACAGATATAAATATAGAGCTTAATAATAACATTATGAGGTGCGTAAAATGAAGTACATTTTTGTTACAGGTGGCGTGTGTTCCGGTCTTGGAAAGGGTATTACAGCTGCCTCTTTAGGTCGTTTATTAAAAGCAAGAGGGTATAAGGTAACAATTCAGAAGTTTGACCCTTATATCAATATTGACCCAGGTACAATGAGTCCTTACCAGCACGGTGAAGTTTTCGTTACTGATGATGGTGCAGAAACTGACTTAGACTTAGGTCATTATGAAAGATTTATTGATGAAAGTCTTACAGTAAATAATAACATTACAACAGGTAAGATTTACTGGTCTGTATTAAATAAAGAGCGTAAGGGCGAATATCTCGGTGGTACAGTACAGACTATTCCTCACATTACAAACGCTATTATTGACAAGGTATACGCAGCAGGTAAGGCTACAGATGCAGACTTTGTTATTACTGAAATTGGTGGTACTGTAGGCGATATTGAAAGTGAACCATTTATCGAAGCTATCCGTCAGGTAGGTAGAGATAAGGGTAAGGAAAATGTACTTTTCATTCATGTTGCACTTATTGTATACCTTGCTATGAGTAAGGAATTAAAGACTAAGCCAGCACAGCACAGCGTTAAGCAGCTTTTAAGTCAGGGTATTCAGCCAGATATTCTTGTATGCAGAACAGAATATCCTCTCGGTGAATCAGAAAAGGCTAAACTTGCTCGTTTCTGTGGTGTTGATGATGAATGTATCATTGAAAATGCTGACTGTTCATCACTTTACGAAGTACCTCTTATGCTTGAAGAACAGAATATTGCAGATGTTGTTTGCAAGAAACTTGGTATGCCTTGTGGCAAGCCGGACTTAACTGATTGGATTGATGTTGTAAACAGAGAAAGAGCATTATCTAAGAAGGTTGAAATCGCTATTGTTGGTAAGTATGTAGAACTTCACGATGCGTACCTTTCTATAGTAGAAAGTCTTCATCACGCAGGTATCCACAGCGGTGCTAATGTAAGTATCCGTTGGGTAAATTCTGAAGATGTTGAAGAAACTGGTGTTGAAAAGGCATTAGCAGGTATTGACGGTATTATTGTTCCTGGTGGTTTCGGTACTAGAGGTGTTGAAGGTAAGATAATGGCTGTTCAGTATGCTAGAGAAAACAAAATTCCTTTCCTTGGCATTTGCTTAGGTATGCACTGTACAGTAATTGAATTTGCTAGAAATGTACTTGGTCTTAAAGATGCAAATACATCAGAAATCAATGAAAATACTCCAGACCCAGTAATTGATATTATGCCAGACCAGAAGAACATTGATAACCTTGGTGGTACAATGCGTCTTGGTGCTTATCCTTGTAAGTTGGCTGAAAATACTTGGTCAAGAGAACTCTATGGTGATGCTGAAATAAGCGAAAGACATCGTCATAGATATGAATTCAACAACAGCTACAGAGAAGCTATGACAAAGGCAGGTCTTGTATTTGCCGGTACATCTCCTGATGACAGACTTGTTGAAATCGTTGAACTTCCAAAGGACATACATCCTTACTTTGTAAGTGTTCAGTTCCACCCAGAGTTCAAGAGCAGACCTAATAGACCTCATCCATTATTCAAGGGTCTTGTAACTGCTGCAGCAAAGAATAAATAATAACTGATATATTTAACTCCCTCAAGTGAAAACTTGGGGGAGTTCTTTCTATATGTATGTATTTCATTTCGTTACCTCGTATATCGTTTTCGCTAATCTGTCAATAGAGTTATTTATTTCTTCTATAGTATTTGTCTGTGCTCCTAGTTCAATAAGCATACTCTTATCTTTCATATGGAGAGAATATCTATAGGCATTGAGATATATTTTTCTAGTTAAATTGGGATAGAGTTCGTTCATTTTTTGTTGCATACGAAAACTTAGGGCAAGGTTTGTTTTTATGTATGGATTTGAAAGCCCCGGTATATTTTGAAGTTTGCCGTTGGTTTGCTTTTTACAAAGACCATTAAAAAACATTACCTTTGCACACTGTTGGCCATTGTCTGTTGTCACTAAATGGAGATTAGGATTTACACCATCTCTATGTAAGTCTATTACTAATTCTATAGAAGGATTTTCGGCAAGAACCTTTTTAATGACAGGTTCAGCTCTTTCATAAGCACCGTCACGTTGCACTTTGCCATTTACTGTGTCAAAGCTGTCAGTAATATGCAGGCATTTAATACCGTACTTTTCCTCAAGGTCCTTAGCTAATCTATTACCAGCACCTATTATACCCTCAGATATATCTTTGCTGTCAGCAAACATTTCGTGGGCGTGGGTATGAAAAATAAGAATAGTAGGCTTTTTCCCAGCATGTATCTTTAAATCAGTAGATAAAAATGAATTTACGTCAAATAAATCTGAAGTCATACCTGTCTTTTTATCTACGGCATAGTAGTTCTGTCTTAAAGTAGATAGGTTTTGCAAAGCTGATACATTTGTAATAGGTGAGGGTGTTTCCTGCAGAGTTTCTTCAATAACTAATGATGAGTCACCTATTTCGAGGAAAGAAACATTGTGGGCAACGGTTACATTGTACTTTTTGTGACCTGTAAGGAATATGGCACAGGTCACAAATATAAGAATGAAAAGCTTTTTCTTCATATTATTGAAACCTCTTTTTCATTAAAATATGAATATTTTGTAAACAAAACAAGAATGGATTACATATTTAAGAATTTAAGCTATAAAAAATCCGTATTTCACTACATTATATATAGTAGATACTCTCTATTATATTAGTGTAAAGATAGCAATATGCCTATAATAGAAATTGGCAAAAAAATGTAGTAAATGGCAATAATACATAAAATTTGATAATGGGTAAAAAAAGGTACAATACTATTGTTAAAGTGAACAAAAACAATACTTAAGAATTGTTTAAAATATGGAAAAATTTTTATTAACAATTAATTTATTGACACTTTTATTGCAAAGTGGTATCTTAATTAGTATCAGCGTAAGTACCTATATGTATCTTGTATGTTGATAATCGCTGTGAGTAATAACGGGGACTTTCAAGGTATAATATATGTATAGTATTTATGCAAAATATAAACTTTATGTGTTTAAAGGGAGGAAAAAGTTTATGAAAAAAGGTTTGTCCAAATTCATAAGCACAGTGTTAGCTGCTTGTATGATTACAACAGGCGTTGCTGTAGTACCTTTTGCTACTACTCCAGCTACTGTATATGCAGCAAGCGGAATTTCAGTCACAGAAAGTAAAGGCTGGCTTGAAAGTGCTTACATTGAATGGTCTGTTAGTGATTCATCTTACACAGGCTATAATGCTTATGTTAAGAAGTCAAGCGATTCTAGCTGGACACAGCTTGACGACCCACTTATCAGAAGATATTCTGATTGTTGGAGAGCAGATGCTGTTGGTCTTGCTGCTGGTACATACGATATGAAGGTTGTACCAATGAAGAATGGTAGCGAAGTAGCAGCTGATGCTGTTACTGCAACTAATTTAACAGTTCAGGCTTATGACAGAGCTGGTTCAGCATTTTCACCAAAGTCTACTTATAAAGGTGCTGGTGCTTACAATGCAGACGGTACATTAAAGGCTGGTGCTAAGGTTATTTATGTTACACCTGCTACTGCTAAAACTGTAAAGGCTAATGTAGGTGGTGCAGAACACACTGGTTTACAGGATATCGTTTATGGTTTACAGAAGGGTACAGAAACTTCTCCTATTGATATTCGTATTGTAGGTATGATTAATGCAGACGATATGGATTCATTTGGCTCTAGTGCAGAAGGTCTTCAGATTAAAGGTAAGAGTAATTATGCTGACCTTAATTGTACTATTGAAGGTATTGGTGAAGACTCAGGTATCCATGGTTTCGGTATGCTTATCAGAAATGCTGGTAACCTTGAATTAAGAAATTTTGCAGTTATGGCTTGTTTAGATGACTCAGTTTCTCTTGATACAGGCAACTGTAATGTATGGGTTCATAACCTTGATTTATTCTATGGTCAGACTGGTGGCGACGCTGACCAGGCAAAGGGTGATGGTACTGTAGATGTTAAGGGTAAGTCAACTTATGTAACAATTTCTTACAACCATTTCTTTGATAATGGTAAGTCATCACTTTGTGGTATGAAGAGTGAAGTAACTTCTTCATTAATTACATATCACCACAACTGGTTCGACCACTCTGATTCAAGACATCCAAGAATCAGAACAATGTCTGTACATATTTACAACAACTACTTTGATGGTAATGCAAAGTATGGTGTTGGTGTAACAATGGGTGCTTCTGCTTTCGTTGAAGCAAACTACTTCAGAAATGTTTCTAAGCCAATGATGAGTTCTGGTCAGGGTTCTGATGCTTTAGGTCAGGGTACATTCTCTGGTGAAAACGGTGGTATCATTAAGGCATACAACAACAAAATGGTAAATGAAAACAGAGTATTCAGCTACTATACTCAGAATAGCCCAGCTTCAACAGGCTATGATGCTTATGAAGTAACTAGCAGAACTGCACAGGTTCCTTCAAGCGAAACAACTGAAAAGGGTGGCACTACTTACAACAACTTCGATACAGATGCTAACTTTGGTATCAATGTATCAGATGCACAGGTTGATGACCCAGCTGATGTACCTGCAAAGGTTACAACTTATGCTGGTCGTGTAAACGGTGGTGACTTCAAGTGGACATTTGATAATTCTACTGAAGATGAAAACTACTCTGTAATTACAGCTCTTAAAACTGCTGTTGTAAACTACAAGACTACTATTCAGTCTATTGGTGGTAACGGTACAGGTGCTACTGACCCAACTACAAGTGCTACAACAGAAACAACTACAAACAAAGATGGTTCAACTGAAACTACAACTAACAGTCAGGAATCTTCAACAGAAGGTACAACTACTGCTCCAGTTGAAGGTGCTCAGGTTCATAACTTTACATTAAACGGTACTAGCAGTTCTTTCTATACTATTACTGGTACATTAACATCTAGCTATGGTTCTGTAAACTACAATGGCTTAACACTTACTAAGGCATTAAAGATGGAATCTAAGACAGCTGTTAACTTCGACCCAGATGGTGTTGCTGGTACATTAACAATTGTTACTAACCCTCAGTATAGTGGTACTATTGAATTAAACGATAAGGCAATTACAATAGGTTCTGATGGTGTTGCAACAATTAGCTTAGACGGTTCTCAGTCTTACTCAATCACTAAGGGTAGTGGTTCAAACTACATCTTCTACATTGCATACACTCCAAACGGTAGTACACCTACAGTAATCAAGGGTGATGCTGATGATAGCGGTAAAGTTGACGCAGCTGATGTTACAATGATTATGGATTTTGCAGTTGGCAAGATTTCAGCTGTAACAAATGCTACAAACGCCGATGTAACAGGTGACAAGACTGTTGATGTTGACGATGCTTACAAGATTAGCCAGTTCTTAAATGGCTTAATCAAGTCTTTATAATTCGACATAAGTCGTGAAACTTTTTCCTCTCCTGCCTATGGCAGGGGAGATACTTCTAAATTTAAAAGGAGGAAATAAAAACATGATAAAATGTTTTAAGAAAGCTATCAGTAGCGTACTTGCAGCAGCTATGCTTGCAACAAGCTTTACTGCTATGCCTATAAACACTTTTGCAGCTACATCTTTTAGTACTGCAGGTGGTTGGTTTGAAACACTTTATGCTGAATGGTCTGGTAATAAGAGTGATGTTACAGGCGTTAGCTATAGTGGTACAGCAAGTGGTTCACTTACTGGCGATGATTTAACTTACCTTGTAAGACAGGACGGTTCTAATGTAAGATTAGATATTCCTGGTTTAAAGGCAGGTACATATAACTTAACTGTTACAACAAATAGTGGTACAATCACTAAGGAAAACATTAAGGTATATGAATATGATAGAAGTGGTTACGCTCACTATGATGCTCATAAGGAAGGCGTAACTGGTATTGGTGCATACAATGATGACGGTACATTAAAGTCTAATGCTGTTGTTGTTTATGTAACAGAAGAAAACAAGAATACAGTACAGCTTCCTGGTTACACTGGTAGCCAGTATCCAGCTGGTATTGGTAATATCCTTAACTACAAGTCAGAAGATGCCAACGGTGTAACTGGTGGTGGCAAGATTGATATTGTTCAGCAGCTAAGAGCAGAAGGTATCCCTCTTGATGTAAGATTTGTTGGTACAGTTAGAGGTGGTGACTCTAACACAAGCAATAACCCACCAGCAGAAAATATCAAGGGTCTTACTGGCTACAATACTACTACAAACGGTGGTACTAAGGGCGATAACGGTATGATGATTAGAGTATACAAGTCATCAAATGTAACAATTGAAGGTATTGGTGATGACGCAACTCTTGATGGTTGGGGTATTCAGATTATCAGCCAGACAGGTTATACAAGTCAGAGCTTTGAATTCAGAAACCTTAACTTCACAAATACTCCTGAAGATGCTATCGGTCTTGAAGGTACTTGTGCTATTTCTTCATCTCCACAGACTAAGGAATGGTTCGAAAGCAACGGTTATGCACCAATTAAGTTTAGTTGGGTACATAACAATACATTCCATCAAGGTTTCTGTAAGAACCCTGCCGAATCAGATAAGGCAGAAGGTGATGGTTCTTGTGACTGGAAGCGTGGCTATGGTTACACAATGGCTTATAACCATTATATAAACAACCATAAGACAAACCTTATTGGTTCTTCAAGTTCTAGTATTCAGTATGATGCTTCACTTCATCACAACTGGTACGAAAAGGTTGAATCAAGACAGCCATTATCAAGACAGGCTAACATCCACATTTACAATACATACTTTGACGGTGCTACTTCTTATGCTATTTCTCCAAGAGCTCATGCTTACATTTTCTCTGAAGGTAACTACTTCGGTGCTTGTAAGAACCCTGTAGACTCAGCAAAAGAAGGTTCTGCAACTGTTAAGTCTTATAATGATAGCTTTGCAGGTTGTAACGGTGCAAATGCTGCACAGCAGGTTAAAAACAAGACTGATAAGGTAAGCGACAGCAGTGGCAACCCTTATGCAGGTTTTGAAACTGGTAGCGATATGTATGAATATACAGCTACTTCACCTATTCAGGCAAAGGCAGACTGTCTTAACCTTGCAGGTGTTATGAAGACTGCATCTGAAATCAATATGGAACCTACTCCAGAGCCTATTGTATCTGAAAATCCAGATGCTTTAACTCTTCCATATGAAGTTAACTTTACTACTCCAAGTAATGCAAATTACTGGACAACAAAGACTAGTGAAACTAATTTAGCAGCTAATTCACAGTATAATATAAGCAATGCTTTAGTTACTCCTGCTGCTAAAATTACTAATACTGCAACAACTATGAAGATTAGAGATAACGGTGTTATCTTTAAGGTAAATAAAGCTGCTGATGTTACATTTACAGCAGGCTCATCAAGTGCTTACGGTATCGAACTTTACGATGCTTATGGCGAACTTAAACTCTATGTTGCTGGTGGTAAGACAGCTACTGTTTCTAACATTCCAGCAGGTGTTTATGTAATTAAGTCTGGTAACACTCAGAAGGATGGTTACCTTGAAAACTTAAAGATTGTTGCTAATGACCCTAATGCTCCAACAGTAACAGAAACTACAACAGAAGCTACAACAAAGGCTAATACTGGTGATGATGGTACTACAGAAACTACTACATCAGCACCTGTTGTTGATGACGGTTATGTATGGCATGATGATGGTGTAGATGCAAGTGGTAACGATGTTGCTGCTGCAAATTCTAACATCTTCAATATTAGTGGTAATGATACAACAAATAAGTATACTTATAACGGTGTAACTTATAATGGTGGTATTAAGATGGAATCATCTACTAACATTACAGTTAATGCCCCAGCAGATGGTGCATTAAAGTTAGTATTAAGTGCAGCTGGTTCAAGAACTATCAAGATTGATGGCGAAGAACAAGATGTAGTTGATGGTCTTAATGTATTTGATTTAACAGCTGGTACTCATACAATTACTAAGGGTACAACTAATGTTTATGTTTATGTAATGAGCTATGCAGTTGATGGTGGCGACACAACAGTTACTACAACAACTGAAACAACTACAGAAGCTACAACTAAGGAAACAACTACAAAGGATACAGAAGCTACAACTAAGGAAACAACAGAAGCTACAACAGCTGCTCCAGTTGATGGTGTAAATGTTGTTGTTGGCAATGCAATGGTTAAGAATGATTCTGCTGTTACAGTTCCTGTTAAGTTGACAGGTATGACTGATTTAGCAGACTTCAACATTACATTAACTTATGATGCAGCTGCTCTTACAGCTACTAAGGTTGAAAACGGCGACATAATCAATGACAGTATGGCTACAATTAACAGCAACATTACTGACGGTTCAGTAAGAATTGCTGGTATCAACCCTGCTGATAAAATTAACGCAGACGGTACAGTTCTTGTAAAAGTAACATTTACAGCAAACAAGGAAGGTGCAACTCCTGTTGCAATTACTGTAAATACATTAAAGGGTGCTAACCTTGCAGTTGCAAACTACACTACTTCTAATGGTACAGTAACAGTTACAGCAAACGGTGGTTCAGTTGAAACTTCAACAGAAACAACTACTACTGAAACAGATTCTACTACAGAAGCAACTACTGTTGATTACTCTGCTAAGGGTGATGTAAACAAAGACGGTAAGATTAATGAAAAGGATGCAGCCCTTATCTTGAAGTTTATTCAGGGTATCAAGGACGAAACATTCTATGATGAAGCTGCAGCAGATGCAAATGGCGACGGTGTAATCAATGCACTTGATGCTACTTGGGTATTAAACCACAAGGGTAACACTTCTAAGCCATCTACACCTGAAACTAAGACTTATACATTGACAGGTACTGATATTAATGCTACTTCTGGCACTGCTCTTACAGCAGACACAAATGTTGGTACAGAAAATATGTTCCTTGCAAAGACTGGCGTTAAGAATGCAAGTGGTTCAGTTCAGATTAGTGGTTCTAAGACAGTTCAGTTCAAACTTACTTCTGATGGTACAGTTGCATTAACAAATGCTATTTCTTCAGGTGCATATGCTAGACAGGTAGCGATTGTTAACTCAAATGGAGATACAGTTGCAACTTTAAATGTTCAAAATAAGAATGGTGCTAAGAACAATTTAAGTGCTACTTCACTTGTAGCAGGTACTTACACAATTAAGGGTGTAAATGTTGATTCAAGTGATAAATCTACAAACGGTGGTCTTAATTCTTCTGTAAACATTGGTACAATTACAGTAACAGGTACTCTTGAACAGATTTCTGCAGAAGCAACAACAAAGACTACAGTAACTACAACAACAGAAACTACTACAGAAACAACAACAAAGGCTACTACAACAACAGAAGCTACAACAACAACTACTACTGAAGCTACTACAGAAACAACAACAGTAACTCCAGCAGGCGACATTGTAGCAACAATTAATGCAAGTGATTTAACAGCTGGCGATATTACAGCTAACACAGTAAGTGGTCAGTTCAAGCTTATTGCAGATGCAACAAACAAGTTAACAATTGAAGCAAACAGCAAGAGCTTAGATGGTTATGAATTTACTCAGAGATTAAAGACAAACGGTACTGGTGCAGTTGATAAGAGAGCAATCTCATTCACAACAACTGGTGCAGGTAATGTAATCTTCTATGCAATGAGTGGTAGTAACAAGGAAGATAGACCAGTAAACTTACTTGATGCAAGTGGTGCAACAGTAGGTACAGTAACAGTATCTGGTACAACATTAGCTAAGTATACAATTGCAATTCCAAGTGCAGGTACATACTACTTAGTATCAGGTAAGAGTGGTATCAACTTCTACTTAATTGGTACTGATGTAGCATTAGCAGACCAGAAAGCTGATGCAACAACAGAAACAACAACAGCTACTGAAACTTCAACAGAAGCAACAACAGCTACAACAACTACAAAGGCTGATGATACAACAGAAACTACTACAACAGCACCAGCTGACAAGGCATTTGCTGTAAGTGGTGACAGCTGGTCAGCTGAAAACGATAGCGTACCAACTTGGTTAAATGGTGGTAAGCTTACAACTGCAACAAACAGCAGTAGTTACAAAGCTTTCGCAGCAGAAAGTGCTAATGGTACTGCATTTACAAAGACTGTAAATGTAGCAGCTGATAGTTCAATTACTATTGATGTTGCTGATGCTTTAACAGCAAGCGTATTCATCGCTGGTAACAACAACGCAGCAAACAAGGGTGTAATTAAGGCTACATTTACTGACGAAAGTGGTACTGTAACAGATATTACTCCAGCAGATGCTAACCTTGGTGGCAGAAAGACTGCAACAACAGCTTTCGAACTTGTTGCAACTGGCAAGGGTACAATTACAGTAACTCCAGATTATAACTCATTATTATACAAGGTTACTGTTAAGTAATAAGATTTTATAGCAAAATTAGTTGATTTGGGCGAGGGTTTATAGCAAGAATAAATGAATACACAAAATATTCACAAAAAAATTGTATAAACCCTTGCAATTTTAATAAGAAAAGGGTATACTTTTATAAAGGAAATTTTTTCTAAAGGTGAGGAAAATGTTTCTATTATAAAAGAAGGAGGTTAATTATGAAATTCAGAAGTTTATTATGCTCTGTATTAGCTTCTACTATGGTTATTGGCTCTTGTGTTTGTGCTAATGCCGCTACATTTACAGCAGGTAGTGAAAATGCTACAGCAGGTAATGTAGTATCAGTACCTATTACTGTTGCTCCAAGTGCTGGAGAAACATCTACAGATGTGAACGCCTATGCTATAGCTATTAGCTATGATTCATCTGTGCTCACACCAGTGGTAAAGGGAACTGACGAAGTAGGCGACAACACTTATGCAACTGTTGGTGACAGCTTTAATAGTGGCGTGCTTACAGCTGATTTAAAAGATAATGAAACAGGCAATGATGAAGTTCTTATAGGTTGGGCTGCAGCTTCACCTGTTAATGTAACTGAAGCAAGTACACTTGCAACTGTAGATTTTACAGTTAATGCAAATGCTACTGGTTCTACTGATGTAAAAGTTGCTGTTGCTCAGGTAGCTAATTCTGATTCAGCTTTAGCTGATAAAAGTACAATTGAAGCTGCTTCTGGTACTGTAACTGTTGATACAGCTATTCTTTATGGTGATGCTGATGGAAATGGTAAGATTGAAAGTGAAGACGCAAGTTTAGTTGCGAAAGCAGCTCTTGAATTAATTACATTTACAGATAGCCAGATTAAGGCTTGTGATGTAGATGGAAATGGTAAGATTGAAAGTGAAGACGCAAGTTTGATTGCAAAGAAAGCGTTAGACCTTATATCTAGTTTCCCAGTAGAAAATAAGTGAGAGTAAGTAAGAGGAGATAGAAAAACATGAAATTAAAGAGAGTTTTAAGCTTATGCTTAGCTGCTGCTACAGTAGCTACTTGCTCATCTGTTGTTTCTGCGGCAGATGAAAATACAACAAGCTTTGGCACACCTATTAGTTTAACAACAGGTGCTGAAGTTGAAGAATTAACAGCTGGCGATTGTATTGCTATTCCTGTAGATGTTACAACATCAACAGGTAAGTTAACATCTTGGACACCTAGATTAGTTTTATCTGATGCTTTAGAAGCTGGAATAAAGATAGAAGACGATTCAATACAGGCTGAAAATCTTGTAGCATTGGGTGGCGATGTTATTACAGGTTATAACGATGAAACTACTTATTACGGTATGGCAAATATTTACACAAAAAAATTAGGAAAGAAAACTCAGCAGGGTAATTGGAATGCACAGCCAGCACAGATGATTAACGGTGTTCCTCATTTCGCTTTAGGTTGGTATGATAGTGCAGCAAGAGCTTATACTAATGAGCCTGAAGCTTGGTTCCTTTGTACAGTAAAGAAAGATGTAACTGCAGATGAACTTAACAATGAAGCTTTCTATACAACTGATTCTACACAGTTAGCTGATGGTGATAATGGTTTAGCATCTATTAGTGATATTAAGGGTGCAGCTGCAAAGATTAACGCTACTCAGGGTGCTTTCAAGGTTGTTCTTGATGCTAATGCACTTCCAGCAGGTAACTGGGTACAGGGCTTATATGCTCAGGTAGGTTCTACTAAGCAGGAAATTACAGCTTGTGTACATGCTGATGGTACTACAACTTATGAATTCCCAGTAAGAGTTAACTCTGCAACTGGTGCAACTGATGCTATTGATGTTGACATTTATGCAACTACTACTGCTGATGAAGCTGGTGCAACTACTTCTACTGACAAGAAGATTGGTTCAATCAACCTTACTATGGACGGTACAGTAACTAGCTACAATACAGTTAATGGTACAATAGCTAAATAATATAAGGAGGTAGATTGATAATGAAAAAGTACGAAAAACCAGAAATTAAAATCGCTTCCTTTGATAGCGAAAATGTAGTTTCTACAAGCGCAGGTGTAAACCTTACTAAGTTCAACACTACAAACAAGTATACATCTATCGAATTCTAATAAATTGAATTTTGATGAAACTTTAATAAAGAGCCTAATTTATTTAGGCTCTTTTCTTATATTAATATTGAATCGGAAAGATAAATTAGGAGGTATAATATGAAAAAGTTATTGGCTGTTTTTATGGCTGTTGTGGCTCTTAGTGTAAATGCTTTTGCAGCAACAGAGGTAAATGTTGTTGTGGATAAAACTCCAGTAGAACAAAAGGGCGTTATTGTAGATAATAGAACTCTTGTGCCTGTTCGTGGCGTGTTTGAAAAAATGGGATATACTGCTGAATATGATGCTGAAACAAAGACTGCTACTCTCAAAAAGGGTAGTGATGTTTTAAAGTTTACAGCAGGAGAAAACTATTTTACATACAATGATAAGAAAATAGAAACAGAAGTACCTCAGCAGATTATTGAGGGCAGATTTATGTTGCCTTTAAGAGCTATCGAAAGTGTAGAATTTGTTGGTATTAAGTGGGACGGCGAAACAAAGACTGCAAGTATTACACACCCATTCTCTGTTGTGCCAATTACAGTAGAGGAAGCTGACAAAATGCTTAGTGGCGATGCTACAGATATAAATTTAGACTAATTTAGAGAGCCTATCATTTGATAGGTTCTTTTTTTATTGTATTTGTCATAATATTAAGGGATAAATATTATTTAAGGAAGTGACAATATGTATCCCGAAATATATTCTGCTGTCTATGATTTTGGAATATGCCCTAAGAATATAGTGCGTTGCAAATATTTTTATATTGTTCATACTGACAAGGGCACTTACAGCATTTGCAAGGCAAGGGTCAATACCAACAGAATAATGGAAATTTACAGATTAAAGGAACAATTATGGACAAAAGGTTTTAGGGCTTTTGACAGATATTTACCGGCAAAAAGTGGATTACCTTATGTAGAGAGAGATAGTGATGTGTATATCCTTTCGCCTTTTAAGGGAGCCAACGAACTGGACTTCCTTAATAATGCTCAAGTTGTAAAAGCTATTGAAACCATAGGTAGTATGCAGTATGCCTTGAGCCGAATAGACAGCCAACCAATGGTAAGAGCCGCATCTATTTTAAAGCCTCATCCCTTAGATGAAATGGAAAAGGGGCTTACTACTATGGCAAAGTGTAGAAAAGCAATATCCAATACAAAGACTTTAAAAGATTGGGATATGACTGTACTGAAAGTCTATGACAAGTATTATAGCAAGGCTGAAAAGGCTGTTGAAAGATTACAAAAAAGTACCCTTGAAAAATCCTTTATACACAATAGATTAAAAGAGGGTAATATTCTATTTAACTATGGCAGAATTTCTATTATTGATTGGGATTATATGACAGTTGGCTCGCCTCTTTGGGATTTGGCATTTTTTATAAACAGGTATAAACGCAAAAATGCTTTTTATGCCCATAATAAAGGACTTAACTACCTAAATATGGAGGATATTTTGGGGGCATATAGCAAAAACAACTATTTGACAGATAATCAAATAGAGGACCTTCAAGCTGTCATTGACTATCCTAGACAGTTTATTTCTGTTATTGCAGAAATTTATAGAAAAAGTAGAAAATTTATACCTGTTGGGCTAAAAATGAAATTAAATGAAATGGCTGAACAAGTGGATTTTGAATTATAAAGATATACAAATAATGTATAATGTTTTTTTAAAATATATTTGAATTTCGTATTGATTTGTGGTAGAATGGAGGTTATAAAGGAATAGAGTGTAAATTTTATATATAGCTTTTAATAGTGAATCGGAAAGATAAATCCGATGCCTTGATTTATCAAGGCACAAATTAACGAAGTTAATTTGTTCTGAATAGTGAATCGGAAAGATAAATCCGATGGCTTGTTTTTCAAGCCACAAATTAACAAAGTTAATTTGTTCTTAGTATATACACAAATTTATAACATAAATTGTAGGAGGTACAACAATGGCTGAACAGAAAAATAAAAGTGCCGAACAGCTGTTGTCTGACTTACACCAGAAGCGTCTTGAACAGGCGTTAAACGAATTTAACGCAGATAAAACAAGAATGGCAGTAGGCAGATTATTAGAAGAATATGTTGATGATGGCGGTCAAAGTTATTTTGACGGAGCTCAAAAAGATGCTACACTGTATTTTGTAGACGATGATTATATGGATAAGGTATCTGATGTAGAACCTAAAGACGAAGATAAGCCTAAAAAAGAGAAAAAAGGCGGATTTTTTGCTG
>ERZ773142.1159-NODE-1159-length-16179-cov-4.09805_pt1 | contig 16179 bp, 6 predicted proteins | sample MGYA00580853_ERZ773142 | MGnify/ENA primary metagenome ERZ773142 (study PRJEB29015, sample SAMEA2737862) | human gut metagenome | biome: human gut; feature: human-associated habitat; material: faeces | place: China | collected 2012 ... | reverse complement strand
AATAACTGAATATCGAAAACAAAAATCGACAGACCACAGTTGTGGTCTGCCATGAAGATCGACAATAATTCAAAAAACAATGTCGGTCTTCATGGCGGATTTCAACGGCCGCACGAGACGGAATCGCACTTCCAAACGCATATCCAATCGCTTGGCCATTTATGTCGAAAACCCCGAACGATTCAAGAGAGAGTCGCCAAAAGTGTTCCAAGGAGGGAATATGACTACTGTTTCCAAGAACGCTGCGCCAGTGAAGACGCATCGTTCCAAGGCCAAGGCGGAGGCAACCCGTCGTGGCCTGCTGTATGCGCTGCCTGATTGGCTGATGATCATCATGCTGTTCTTCGTGCCAATCGTGCTGCTCGTCATCATGGCCGGTTCCCGCTGGTCGTTGATGGGCGGTAACCGTGGTTGGAATTTCCCTGAGAATTTCGTCAAGGTTTTCGAAAATAAACTGCTCGGACAGTCGGTGTTGTTCACACTTGAATACACCGTGATCGTCACGATTTTCCTGCTGGTGCTTGGCCTTGGCCTGGCGCTGATCGTGCAGGAAAGCACCAAGTGGAACAATATGCTGCGCACGTGCTTCCTGCTGCCGTCCGCAACTGGTCTCGCCTCCGCTTCGCTGCTGTTCTACGCGCTGTACTCCCCGCAGGTGGGCCCCGTCACCAAGATCCTGAGCTTCTTCGGATTGATGGATGAGGGCGGCTCCGTGCTCGCCACCGGCCAGAGCGCGCTGTGGGCCACCATTATTGTGATCGTCTGGCGTTTCTCCGGCTACTACATGCTGCTCATGATGATCGGCCTGCAAGCCATTCCGGGCGACCTGTATGAGGCCGCGCGCATGGACGGTGCTGGCACGTGGCGCATTTTCCGTTCCATCACCCTGCCGCTGATGAAGCCGACCATCGTGATGTGTCTGATCTACTGCGTCACCGGTTCCATCCTCGCGTTCGACCAGTTCTTCATTCTGACCAAGGGCGGTCCGAACAATTCCACCATGACCGTAGTGCAGCTCATCTATAACTTCGCATTCGATTCCAAGAAGGATCTGGGCATGGCGGCCGCACTGTCGCTGATTGTGCTTGCGGCCCTCGTGGTGATCAATTCCATCCAGATGCGCGGTATGCGCGACAACACCAAGTGAGCAAGGGGAGGGAACTCACATGACTACTCCATTGTGGAAGCGCGTAATCGTCTATATTCTCGAAGGTCTGCTGGCTCTGGTCTTCATTTCGCCGCTGATCTGGGTGGTGGTCTGCTCGTTCAGTCCGCAGCCTGGTTCCGCACAATCCAAGGGCTGGGGTGTGAACAACTATCTGACGTTGTTCGGCTACCAGGAAGGCCTGCCGAAGTACCTGTTCAACTCGGTGGTGGTGACGTTGGTCGCCGTGGTGTTCTCCGTGGTGGTGTGCACGCTCGCAGGCTATTCGTTCTCCCGTTTCGACTATCCGGGCCGCAATCTCGGATTCATGGTGACGCTGTCCATTTTGATGGTGCCGTATGCGTCTCTGCTGATTCCGCTGATGGTGTGGTACAAGGATATTGGTCTGAACGATTCTTTGCTGGGTGTCGGTTTGGTTATTACCTTGTTCCAGCTGCCGATGAGCACGTTCATCATGCGTAATGCTTTCGATGCGATTCCGAAGGATATGGAAGAGGCCGCCATGATCGATGGCTGCAACTCCCTGCAGTCGCTGATTAAGATTCTGGTGCCGGTCGTCAAGCCGTCGATGGTCACTGTCGGTCTGCTTGCTTTCCTTGAGGCTTGGAACAATTTCATGATTCCGCTGTACCTGTCGAGTTCGTCGAACGCCACGCTGCCGCTCGCTTTGGTGAACATGCGTCAGCAGACTATGGGCGTCATTGATTACGGTGCCACCGAAGCTGGCGTCGTGATTCTGATGATCCCCGCAGCCATCCTCTTCCTAGCCCTCCAGAAGTACTACGTCAAAGGGTTTATGGCTGGAGCCGTCAAGGGCTGACACCTGGCGATGTCAGCCCTTGGGAGACGGCCCAGTGGGCTGTTTCCAGGCTCCGGCCTGAGCAGGACCGAAGGCGGAGTAGCCAAGAGCCGTCAAGGGCTGGCGAAGTCCTTAATCTTAAGGAAATATCATGAATGTAACTATTACTTCTCCTTTCTGGAAGCAGCGTCGCGACCAGATCGTTGAATCCGTCATTCCCTATCAGTGGGGTGTGATGAATGATGAGATTGCCACTGAAGTTCCGGATGATCCGGCTGGCAATCAGCTTGCCGATAATAAAAGTCATGCCGTGGAGAATCTGCGTATCGCAGCCGGTGATGAGGTCGGTGAATTTCATGGCATGGTCTTCCAGGATTCCGACATATATAAGTGGTTGGAGGAAGCGGCTTACGCACTGTCGTATCATCCTGATCCGCAATTGCGGGAACTGTGCGATGAAACCGTCGACCTCATCGCGCGTGCGCAACAATCGGACGGATATTTGGACACTCCGTACCAAATCAAAACCGGTGAATGGGCGCATCGTGAGCGTTTCACACTGATTCAGCAAAGCCATGAAATGTATGTCATGGGCCACTACATTGAGGCTGCTGTCGCCTATCATGAGGTGACCGGTAACCAGCAGGCGCTTGACGTGGCGTGCCGTATGGCGGATTGCATCGATGCCAATTTCGGCCCGGAGGACGGCAAGATCCACGGTGCTGATGGGCATCCGGAAATCGAATTGGCGTTGGCGAAGCTGTATGATGCGACCGGTGAGGAGCGCTATCTGAATCTGGCGCGGTATCTCATCGACGTGCGTGGTCAGGATCCGCAGTTCTACGCCAAGCAGATCGCCGCTGTCGACAACGACTACATTTTCCGGGATCTGGGATTCTACAAGCCCACGTACTTCCAAGCCGCGCAGCCGGTGCGCGAGCAGCAGACCGCTGACGGCCATGCTGTGCGCGTGGCCTATTTATGCACTGGAATCGCACATGTGGCGCGTATTACCGGTGATCAGGGCTTGCTGGATGCGGCGCATCGTTTTTGGAACAACATCGTGTCGAAACGCATGTATGTAACGGGTGCGATCGGTTCCACACATGTGGGGGAGTCGTTCACGTACGATTACGATCTGCCGAACGACACCATGTATGGCGAAACGTGCGCTTCTGTGGCGATGAGCATGTTTGCCCGCCAAATGCTTCTGTTGGAACCGAATGGTGAATATGCCGACGTGCTTGAGCGTGAGCTGTTCAATGGTGCCATCGCGGGCATCAGCCTTGATGGCAAGCAGTATTACTATGTGAATGCGTTGGAGACTTCGCCGGACGGTTTGGACAATCCGGATCGGCATCATGTGCTTTCGCATCGTGTCGATTGGTTTGGCTGCGCATGCTGCCCAGCTAATGTCGCGCGATTGATCGCGTCGGTGGACCGTTATGTGTATACCGAACGTGACGGCGGTCGCACGGTGCTCGCTCACCAGTTCATTGCGAATCAGGCAAGTTTTGATTCCGGGTTGCATGTGGAGCAGCGTTCCGATTTTCCGTGGAACGGTCATATTGAGTACATGGTGGAATTGCCCGCTGAGGCGGCTGATTCGGTACGTTTCGGCGTGCGTATTCCCACATGGTCGGCTGATTCCTATGCGCTGACATGCGATGGTGTTGCTGTGAAGACGGCTCCGGAAAACGGTTTCGTATATTTCGCAGTTGCTCCGGGAACTGCATTGCATGTGGTGCTGGATCTTGATATGGCAGTGCGATTGGTGCGTGCCAACTCTCATGTGCGTTGCGATGCAGGTCGTGTTGCGGTGATGCGAGGTCCGCTCGTCTATTGCGCGGAGCAAGCCGATAATGCCGGCGATCTGTGGACGTACCGTCTTGCTGATGGCGTGGATGCTGCGGATGCCACGGTTACTTTCGAGAGTGATTTGCTTGGAGGTGTTGACGCGGTGACGTTGCCTGCCGTTCGTGAGGCTGCGGATGCCGTGGACGCCCCGTTGTACATGTCCGCTCAGCGTGACGCCTCAGATGAGCGGACGTCGCTCAAGCTGGTGCCCTACTACGCATGGGCCAACCGCGAACTCGGCCAAATGAACGTGTGGTTGCGCAGCTAAACAAAAGAAAGACTTGCTACCCGGCGCTATGGGTGCCATGGTGCCGGGAAGCGGGTGAGCGCGGCGTGATCGATTGGAGCCGAATGCGCCGCGCTGACTGGAATGAGAGACCGGCTGCCCCTTATGGGGTGGCCGGTTTTGTCATAGCCCCTAGTATAAGACGGGAAAATGCGAAAACTTTCCTTTTCGCATAAAAGCCATCGTATGGCAGTTCACTTAGAAAAGCATTGGAGAAAACTGAAAGAAAATTTGCGAAACCGTATTCGCGTCATGTATTCTTGAAATGTCGGTGGACGCTCCAATCTCATGTCCATCGCACGACTCTCATTCCTACAGAAAGAAAGTTGGATGCCAGGGAACGAGCCTTGGCAACCAAGGGCCAACGATGGTCCATGTAGGAGGAATTGATGACACCATCAACAAGGAAGAAAGGGATTGTCACGTCATTGGGCGTGCTGACGGCAGTGGCCACACTGTTGTCTGGCGGTGTGACGACCGCATACGCCAATGACGCGCTGGCCAATCCGAACTCTGCCATGGGGTATCCAAGTTTCAAGGGGGCCGCCGACCCGATTCCGGGCACCGGCGTCGCTTTCGATCCCTCGACAAGCTACCTCAAGCAGGTGTTCGATGCGGATGTTGCCAACGGTGCCGGAACCGACACCGCACACGACTTCTGGATCGACAAGATGCTGACGCGCACAGGCACCGCACCAAACGGTACCGGCACCAACGATGCTGGCGACTACAACTATGCGGGCGCAGACAAGAACGAATACCTGTTCTCACGTGGCCGTGCCGCATTCATGTACACGCATACGCCGGAAGCACTTGGTTTCGTAGGAGATGTCGCATACTGGGATCAGACCGGCAACGACGGCTTTACCGTTGAGGTAAGCATTGGCGGTTCCAAGCAGACCCTGCGCGAGAACACCGACAAGCGCAAGCAGACGCCAAGCTACTTCACCACGGAATTCACCAACGGCGACAAGACCATTACCGTCACCGAAGTCAAGTACATCACCTACACCAATGTGATGGTCGCGAATTTCACCATCACCAGCACCACCGGCGGTGACGTAACGCTGACAGCAGCCTCGCCATTCGCACAAGACGGCAATGACGGCGACACTGAACTGACCGGTCGCTTCAATGTGAAGAACGATCTGACCACCATCTATCCACGGTTCTCCGGCAACGGTTTCACCGTAAAGGACGGCAAACTCGCTTCCACCCTCACCTTGGAAGCGAACGTGCCACAAACCACCAAGCTGCAGCTTGGCCTGATCGCCAACGAGTTGCCGGACTCCACCGCGGAATACGAAGCCCGATTCAACGGCGATCTCACCGATCCGGCCGCTTCCTACAAGGATTCCGTGACCACCTACAACCAGTGGTGGGTCGATAACATTCCTTACGTGGAAACCCAGGAACACAATATCGACAAAACCGTGTTCTACCGCTGGTGGCTGAGCCGTTTCAACATGTTGGACGCTAATATGCCGGGCAATACGTTCCAGTATCCGACCTCCATCGAAGGCGTGCTCGGATACAACAACCAGATCGTGCTGACATCCGGCATGTTCATCAACGACACCAAGTGGTTCCGTAACGCCGAATACTCGTACGGCACTTGGGTGTCGGCCGGGCAGACAGCCAAGAAAGGCCAGTCCGGGTATTACTACTACCACGACAATCCGGGCGATCCAGCCAATTGGAACCACAGCTACACGCAGTACATCACCAAGGCCGGTTGGGACTCCTACAAGGTGCACGGCGGCCCGTCATCATTGGCTGAAGCGTTGGGTGATTACGGTTCCGAAGATGTCAAAGGTCTGCTCAATTCGCAAAGCGAGCCAGACAGCAACGACAACCAGAATAGCAACGGCAACAAGCTGATCGACTGGTCGTGGTGGTCCATGACCGGCAACGATGCCGACGCGGTGTCGTTCTCCGAACCCGGTCGTTCCGGCCAGCGTATGGACCGTGCCGACGGTTCCGCCAACATGTGGGCCAACGCCAATGCCGCCGCGCAAGCATACAAGGCTGCCGGAGACACCGAAAAAGCCGCTGAAATGCAGCAGATCGCCGACGCCATCAAGCAGGATGTGCTCGACAACCTGTGGGATTCCGACAGCAAACTGCTGCTGCACAAGTGGCTGAACGACGGTCAATTCGCGAAATACAAGGAACTCAACAACTACTATCCGTATTCCGAAGGTCTGATGCCGACCGGCAATGATGATTACGATAGTGCGTTGCGCTTGTTCGAAGATGCCGACGAATTCCCGATTTTCCCGTTCTTCACCGCGAATCAGGCAGACAAGAAGGCGCTGAATTTCCCAGGATCAAACAATTTCTCCATTATCAATGCAACTCCGCTGCTGCAAATCTATTCTGCGGGAATCCGTGATTATAATGCTGCAGACAACGGATATATCACGAACGAATCGTTCAAGAAACTGCTGTATTGGGTGGCGTTCTCGCATTATCAAGGAGGCGACAACCAGTATCCGGACCAGAACGAATTCTGGAATATGGATAATAATTCCGCAGGAAGCACGATTCCGGAGAAGAACGCCGACGCCAGCAAGAACGGTGGAAAGATCACCTACCGTTCCTGGATTCACCACACCCAGCTTGGCACCACCAACTGGACGATTGTGGAAGACGTGGCAGGTATGGTTCCGCGTGAAGACAACAAGATCGAACTCAATCCGATCGAGATTCCCGGTTGGAACCACTTCACCGTCAACAACCTGAGCTACCACGGGCAGGATCTGTCGATCGTATGGAACAACGACGGCACCTACAACGCTCCGAAGGGATACACCCTGTATGTGGACGGCAACGCCGTGTTCACCTCCGATAAGCTCGCCCACCTCATCTACGATCCGGCCAGTGGAACCGTTGAGGTTGCCGATGATTCCGGAGCGGTGATCACCGGCGCGACCACCGCCACCATGCCGAACGCCAACGAAGTGACCTACGCATCGAACAGCAGGGTTACGCAGATCTTCGCGCAGTCCGGACAGAACGTGGACGAAGCGTCCAAGAGCCAGGCCAACGTGGCCAAGGACGCCGATGTGGAAGCCACTTACGAAACCAAGGGATACCCGGCAACCAATGCAGTGGACGGCAAGAACGTGATGGAATCCTTCTGGGGCACCAAGGGATCCAAGAACGCCAAGGATTCGCTGACCGTAACGTTCAAGAATGGCGTGCAGAACATCGACGACGTGCGTTTGTACTTCTACCAGACCTCGTCCAGCCAGACGATTGCCGGCTACAGTGAGCCGTCGGTGTACACGCTTGAATATCAGGATGAGGCCGGCGCATGGCATGTCCTGCCGAACCAGGTGCGTACGCCTACTTACGCGGGAGCCAACTACAACCGCGTGCAGTTCTCCAAGGTCGTGGCCAAAGCCATTCGTGCCACCTTCACTCCGCAAGCAGGTCAGGCCATTGGCTTGAAGGAGATTCAGGCCTACGAAACCGACATTGTGCCGGAAGGCGAACCTACGAACCAGGCGCCAAGCGTTGACGCCTACATTGCCAGCAGCACCTCGTCCGGTGCGCAGCTGGTGGGCACGGTGAAGGACGACGGCCTGCCGTCTGACACGCTCACCACCACATGGGAGCAGGTGTCTGGCCCTGAAAACGGCGAAGCGAAGTTCGTCGACGCAACCGCTGCCAACACTACGGTCACGTTCAACCGTGAGGGTGACTATGTGCTCAAACTCACCGCATTCGACGGTGAGAAGACCGGTTTCAAGGAAGTCACCGTTCACGGCATTCCTTCCGACGGCACGGTGAATGTGGCTTCACAGTCCACTGCGAGCGCCAGCTTCACCAATCCATATCAGGCGAAGGACAATGCCAAGAAGGTTATCGACGGTCAGGTGTTGTATACCAATACTCCGAATGAGACTTGGAATAATTGGGGTGACAATACCGGTACCGAGCCGTGGCTGCAGCTTGCCTGGGATGGCACTGTTCCGTTGAAGAAGGCGAAGCTGTTCTTCTGGACTGACGGTGGCGGTGTGCCGATGGTCAAGTCGTGGAAGTTGCAGTATGCGGATGAGAATGGCGATTGGCAGGATGTGAAGCTTGCCGCCGGCCAGTCTTATACCACGATGCAGGGTGAAGGCAATGAGGTTCGTTTTGCCGAAACGGTGGAGACGAACAAGTTGCGTGTGCTGTTCCCGAAGGGTGCCATTGTTGGTGCTACCGAATTTGAGGCGTATGCGCTTGATCCGGTGAGCGTGGATGGCGTGAATCGTATGGTGCAGACTGGCAGCAAGGCTGCCGATGTGAATCTGCCGAAGACGGTGAGTGCCAGCTATACGGACGGTTCCCGTCGTGACTTGAGTGTTGCGTGGGATGCCATCACTGACGATCAGCTTGCTTCCGATAGCGAGTTTGCGGTTTCCGGAACGGTTATTGGCGCGCTCGCTGGAACCAAGGCCACTATTGGCGTGCGTTCCGACGCGCAGTCTCAGACTGCTGGTGCGGCTCAGCCGATCGAACAGACGGTGTACCAGAATTCCAAGTCGGTGGCTTTGCCGTCTGTGGTTCCGGTGCGATTCCCCAACGGCATGCTTGACGATCGCACGGTTATGTGGGATGAGGCAAGTGTTGCCGGCGTCAAGTTGGACACCATCGGCGATTATGAGGTGTCCGGCACGGCTGAGGGTTCAAGCTCGCAGGCCAAGATTACAGTGCATGTGGTCGCCGATCCGAATGGTGGTGCCGATCCTGATCCTGAGCCGACGCCGGATCCCAAGCCGGAGCCCGATACTCCGTTGACTGGTTGGATTGAAGGCAGGGCCATTGACACCACGGTGAGTGCCGAGGCGAGCTGGTCTCCGGCTTCCGGCAAGCTCAACGATGGTGTGCTGGTTGACGATACGTGGCCGTCTGATGATGACGCCGATGTGAATGGCCGCGTGTGGGGCAGCTGGGGTCAAGCTTCCGCTGGCATGTACGCGCAGTACACCTGGAGCAAGGAAGCCACCGTCGATTCCAGCCGTGTGCAGTTCTGGGCCAACTTCGCGGAGCGTAATGATGCCAAGGGCGGTTTGGATGTTCCGGACAGCTGGAAGATTCAGTACTTGGCTTCTGATGGTATATGGAAGGATGTGGAGAATGCGCAATACTCCACCGTGCGTAATTCCCCGGCCTCACGTGCCTCTGACGATGCTCAAGGCTGGAGCGTGGCCACGTTCACTCCGGTGAAGACCACGTCGTTGCGCTTGGTGCTTGATCCGCCGACCGCCGAGGGCGTCACCTTCGGTCTGGCGGTTGCCGAGTGGGGCGTGCATGCTGCGGAAAGCACTCCTGATCCGGAACCGACTCCTGATCCAGAACCGACTCCTGACCCGGATCCAACCCCTGATCCGGAACCAAGCGTGGACAAGAGCAGGCTCGAATCCACCATCAACGCAGCCGGTTCCGTGCAACAAGCTAATTTCACGCCGAACAGCTGGAAGGCATTCTCCGAAGCCATGGGTAACGCTCAAAAGGTGTATGCGGACGAGAGCGCCACCCAGGATCAGGTGGATGCGGCCATCAAGCAGCTTGAAGAAGCCCAGCAGACACTGGTGAAGAAAGCCGACACCACTGAGTTGAAGACGGTTCTTGACCAGGCACAGGGCGTCAGCGGTGACCTCTACACCGAAGCCAGCGCCAAGAAGTTGGCTGAAGCAGTGGATGCCGCCTCCAAGGTGCTGAACGATGAGAACGCCACCCAAGCTGATGCGGATGCCGCAGTCAAGCAGCTGACCGAGGCCATCGCCGGACTTGAACTCAAGCCAGCACCGAAGCCGGACGACGACAAGACCGACCCCAAGCCGAATGCCAAGCCTGGAAACAAGCCGGTTTCCAAGTCTGAAGTCAGTGCCGCAATCAGCAGCACCGGCAGCAATGTCATCGGCATCGCCGTCGTAGGAATGATCGTCCTGCTGACGGGAGCCGCCATCATGCTGACGCGCCGCAACCGCGACTAGCGCTAGCAATTGCTCAAGTCCTCTTACGGATCGCACGAGGAATACCAACGTAACCTAAGCAATCCGTAAGAGGACTTTTCAATATTCAATCGTGAAAACAGGAATATTCATGAGCTTTTCGCACATCTCACATGCGTCGATGAAGACGCTGGTGGCAGGCATCGCAGCCGCAGCCACCTTATGCACGGGAGCAATCGCAACCATGCAGACAGCCAACGCGGCCGACGCAAGTACCGCGCCCAGCGTCGCCGGACACGCCTACAACGATCTGCCGGTCGGCAATCCCGACGTCACCGTCACACAAATCGACAACAGTGCGTTGCCAGCAACCCTTCGCAACCCCATCGGGCAGAACGAAGGAACCAATACCCCCAACGACCTGTCGCAAAACTACTATTCCGCAGACGCATCCACCCTTGAATACGATGGCAAACTCTTCGTATTCACAGGACACGACGAGGCCGAACCAACCTACGGGTCCTTCAATATGAAAGACTGGGGCGTCTACGTAACCGACAATCCGGAATCCGGCAAATGGACGCACTACAAGACCATCGCCAAAGCCGACCTGTTCGACTGGGCAACCGGCGACGGAGCCTACGCAGGACAAGTAGTAGTCGACGATGCTGGCACCGCAGACACGGCCGACGACTGGTTTTACTACTACGTGCCAGTCAAAGACAAGAACGCAGCCGTGGGAGCCGACCCGTTCTCCATCGGCGTGGCCAAATCAAAAAGCCCCCTCGGACCATGGGTCGACGCCATCGGAGCGCCGTTGCTGACTACCACGCAGACGCAAATCGAAACCATCGATCCCGCATTCTTCGTGGACAATGACGGTACCGGATATCTGCACTTCGGCACCTTCAACAGCGAACTCGCCGTAAAAATGCAGCGGGACGCCAACACTGGCCGCACCTCATATGTTGCCGTGGAAACCATGGACGGAACGGCGGACGGAGCGCCGAAAATCTACAATATGCGTGACGCCGACGCGCTCGCCAACATACCCGACTACGATGCCAGCAAAGACGTGCTTGGCAGCGACTATGCGAACCAAGTGAACGCGTCGCTGACCTTGGGCAACAACGGCGGCGCTTATGCCAACGGGCCCAAAGGCTTCTTTGAGGCGGCATGGGTGTTCCGTGAAGGAGACACCTACTACAACGTGTACGACGGTGGCAAACCCGGGTCGGGAGTGGCGACCTGCGTGGAATCCAACTATCAGGCGTGCGTGCAATACTCCACGTCGGCAAGCCCTCTTGGGCCGTGGACGTACCAAGGCGTAATCGTCGAATCGGGATCGTCCACCACCATGCATCCGTCGATTCAACGATTCGGCGGCAAATGGTGGGTCACCTACCACACTGGAGACAAGACTGGTGGTACTGACTTCCGCCGTGCAGTCTGCATCGATGAAGTGACGTGGAATGGCGGGCGCATGAACGCCGTTTCGCATCCGACCAAAGCCGAACGGTTGCAACCCTCACGCAACGTGGCCCCCTATGCGTCAGTGGATGCGACCTACACCGAAACACCCGCCTGCAAGGGTTCCGTGAACGACGGGCGAGTGCTGGAAACTGCTGTAGTACCGCCGAACCATTGGACGAACTATCGAAAGATGCCACAAACACAATCCTCCGATTCACTGATCTACCAGTGGAATGGCGCTGTACGTGTGAATGGATCGAAAGTCTGGTTCGATACCGATGCGAACGCATTGCGTGCCCCTGCCTCATGGAAACTGCAATATCTTGACGCAGACGGTTCCTGGAAGGACGTGCCCAATTCCAGCGAATACGGCGTGGATACAGGCAAGAACGCGCCTAATGAAGTGACATTCGACGCAGTGACCACCACTGCGCTCAAACTTGACATGACCGCGCAAGCCGTTGACGGGGGCTATGCTTCCGTTGGCGTTCCTGAATGGGAAGTATACGCGCAACAGGGAGCAGTTGTGGCTGAACAGCCAGCCGACGTCTACGCCAAGACCGGAGACGCGCCGGAATTGTCGAACACGGTGAAAGTCGCGTACGGCTCGGAAACAGTGGAAACTCCGGTTTTGTGGCGCACGGTGTCTGCTTCTTCGTATGCGCAGGCGGGTGAGTTCACCGTGCAAGGTGTGGTTGCTGGCATTGAAACCAAGCAGCAGGCTGATGATCTGACAGCCGGCAACGTAGCCGTGACCGTACATGTTTCCGACGATTACGTAAAACCGGCTGATACCATTGCTCCTGCCGTGCGTGTGACATTGGCTGGCACGGCTGGCAATGATGGTTGGCTGGTCACTTCACCGATCGCTCTTATTACGGCTTCCGACAATGCGGCTGCGCCGATCGCAGAACTCGAACTTGCGGTCGGGGATGGCGCATGGGTGACCGTCGGAACGAATGTGAACACTGCGGTACAGGCTGTGACTGGCGAGGGTATAGTGAGTGTGCGTGCGCGTGCCACTGATGCGGCCGGCAATGTGAGCGAAATCGCTGCTGCGGAAGCGCGTGTGGATGCTACGGCTCCTACGGTAACCGCCTCGGTAGATACGGTTTCCCGCACTATGACATTGACCGCCTCAGATGGTGCTGGATCCGGTGTGAAAACGGTGGAATACCGGGTTGGAAACGGCGAATGGCAGCAATATGAAGAAGGCGCGGCGATTACTGCTTCTTCGTCGAAGCGCGAAACGGTGAGCTATCGGGCTTCGGACATTGCTGGCAATATGTCGGCTGCGGGCGTCAAAGATATTCCATCCGATACGTCGGTGCCGTTGGCCGGCTATATCGAGCAAGATGCCGTTGCTACTGACGTGGACAAAAAAGCGTCTTCTTGGACAGCTGGTGTTGCCGCGCTTAACGACGGCAAAACCATTCCGGGCGATTGCACGGTTGATAACGCCTGCATTTGGGGTACGTGGCCGAATACCGGTGAAATGAAGCTCGACTACGAATGGGATCGCGAAGTCACCATCGATTCCAGCCGTGTGCAATTCACCTCCGATGGAGGGGGCTTGGGAATGCCGGCGTCGTGGAAACTGCAGTATTGGGATGCTGGAACGAATGCGTTTGTGGATATTCCCGATGCCACATATACATTGGTCACCAATGCTCCCGGCGCTTACGGTACCGATAACGGCGGATGGAGCGAGGCAACCTGGACTGACGCGGTGAAGACCACTAAGCTGCGCATGGTGATTCAATCCGGCAGTGCATCGCCGGCTGCCGCCGAATGGCAGGTTCATGCACCTGAACCGACTCCGGACCCGACCCCCGATCCGACGCCTGAGCCCGAGCCGGAACCAACGCCAACTCCAAAGCCGACTCCGGATATCGATAACAACGGCAAGCAGGACGGTAATAATGCCAAGCCTGCTGCGAAACCGCAATCATCGCAGCAATCTCAGTCTCAACGTAAGAAGAAGCTAAGCTCTACAGGCGTCGCTACTACGGCAATCGTCATTGCCATGACGGTGCTGGCCACGGCGGGGTGCTGCATCTTCGTAGCCAAGCGGGGCAAGCTGCGTAACTGAATCCAATATAAAAGTGGTAAGTTCTCAGCCTCGGCCTCTGGACTGAATATGTGTGCTCGACGCATTCAAGGTACCGCTACGCGGTCTTCGCGGCAAGCCGCTCACTTCGCCTGAGGAAAACCCACTGGGCTTTCCTCTTCACGGCTCAGTGGCCAAGCCTACGATCAAGCAGACGTATTCAGCCGCCGACCTTTGGGGTCCGACCCCTACGTTTGTGTGAACTCGGACGTCATCGGACCCCATTTTGCTCATAACTCGCCTATGTATGGCAGATTTGCGGGTCTGTCAGGAAGCATCTCGCCTATATATGGCAGAAGACTTCGCTAAAAAGCCATATAGGGGGGTATGAAAACGCATGTTTTCTGACTCCAGTCTGCCATATATAAGTGAGATGCCTCGTGACGAGACTCAAAATCTGCCATATATAGTCGAGATATGGCTCGGCTGTTGGTGGCTTGAGACGGCGACATACGATCGCGGATCGCGTAGGTGGTCGCCGTTTTTGTGATTTATGGGCTAATCTCAGAAGAGACAGATTCGATGGCCGCGAACGGTGAGAACCAACGCGAGAGAATGCGCGAGCGGCCGCGTAAGGGAGGAAAGCCCATGTCCAAATCATTCGTCAACAAGGCGCTGCTCGGCGGCGCAGTCGCTGCAGGCGCCGCAGTGTGGGCGATCGCGCCGCGTACCTTCTCCGATAAGCGCCGCAATTATGTGCCGTCCATTCCCGACGTGTGGTATGCGCATCGCGGCCTGCATGACGCAGGTTCCGGTCTGACCGCGCAGTATGCCAACGAGAGCGGCGAGTATGTGGCGCTGGCACGTCGCACGGCCATGAAGGCCGGCTATGGCAGCCCCAGCGTGACTGGTGCGATCGCTCCGGAGAACTCGCTTGCGGCATTCGCAGCGGCTTGCGAAGCCGGCTATGGCATCGAGCTTGACCTGCAGATGACCGCCGACGGCGAAATCGTGGTGGTGCATGACGGCGATCTGATGCGCGTCGCCGGAGATCCACGCCGTATCGCCGATCTCACGTACGATGAGCTGACCCGCATCCCGCTGTTCCCGACCGACGCCCCCGGTGCCGCTGTGGCAGCGCCGTTGCCGGGTTCGCTTGAAAATCCGCCGCTGGTCACCACACCTGACAGCGCTCCGGAAGGGTATTTCCAGCATGTGCCACTGTTCGCCGACGTGCTCAAGGTAGTGGCGGGTCGTGTGCCGCTGATCGTCGAATACAAGTTCGACGACAATTCCAAGTGGGGTTCGCGCGATGTCGAGCTCATGGAAAAGGGCGACGCGCTGCTGCAGGCCTATTCCGGCGCGTATGTGATCGAATCGTTCAATCCGGCAGCCGTCAACTGGTATAAGGAGAACCGTCCGGAAGTGTGCCGTGGCCAGCTTTCCTGGTGGCCGCAAGGGGAGGAGAAGCCGTCTGATCCTGCTGCGCTCGCCAAGGAATATGCGGCCGGTGCGCTGATTTTCGACTGGATTTCCCGCCCTGATTTCGTCGCCTACGATTGGCATGGCGGCAACAGTCCGCAGGTACGGTTGGCTCGTTTCATGGGTGCCGTTCCCGTGTCGTGGACGGTGCGCAGCCGCGACGAGCTCGCCCAGTGCGATGACTGGTTCGACCATCATATTTTCGAGGCGTTCGTCCCCGACGAGCAGTAGAGGTTTTACATATGATTTCGGCCTGCCGCCGCATGATTTGCGTTGTGGCAGGCCGTTTTTATTCGATTTACTTGATTGACTGATTGGGTTGATTCGGTTGAGCTCTGATGCGGTCAGTCGATCACGCCATATAGACGGTCGCCGGCATCGCCCAAGCCTGGCACGATGTAGCACTTGTCGTTGAGCTTCTCGTCGACGGCGCACAGCACCAGCTTGAACTTAATGGATGGGTCGAGGTTCTCCTCAACGAACTTCAGGCCTTCCGGAGCGCCCAGAATGCACACGGCGGTAACATCCTTTGCGCCGCGCTCGGCCAGGTAATGTGTTGCTGCGACCAGCGTGCCGCCAGTGGCGAGCATCGGGTCGATCAGGAAGCACTGACGGCCGCTCAGATCGTCGGGCAGACGGTTCGCGTACGTGATCTGCTGGGTTGGGTTCTCCTCGTCGCGCTTCATGCCAAGGAAGCCGACCTCAGCGGACGGGATCATCTTGGTCATGCCGTCAAGCATGCCCAGGCCAGCGCGCAGCACAGGCACAATGATCGGCGCCGGGGAAGCGATGTGCTTGCCTACCATCGGAGCGACGGGGGTCTCGATCGGCTTGTCCACGACTTCGACGTCGCGGGTGGCCTCGTAGGCCTCAAGCATCACGAGTTCGGAAACGAGCTCGCGGAACGTGGAGGACGGGGTGTTCTTGTCGCGAAGAACGGTGAGCTTGTGGTCCACCAGCGGGTGGTTCAAAACATGAATATCCATGTCTTCTAAGCGTAGTCCATAATCGCGAGGAAAAGCGCGGGAACTGGGAAAGGAGCCAAGAAAGAAACTGAAAATCGTATGAAAAAAGCAACGAAACTTAAGAAGAGGGAAAGCGCCGAACCACGAAAGCGCC
>ERZ773142.1157-NODE-1157-length-16194-cov-3.92063_pt1 | contig 16194 bp, 15 predicted proteins | sample MGYA00580853_ERZ773142 | MGnify/ENA primary metagenome ERZ773142 (study PRJEB29015, sample SAMEA2737862) | human gut metagenome | biome: human gut; feature: human-associated habitat; material: faeces | place: China | collected 2012 ... | reverse complement strand
TCACAACAAAGAAGACTTCTACTAGCATACGACCTTCTTGAAAACGGAGATTTAAACTAAAAAAAGAGACCGGTGAGTTCCGCTCATGAACCTAAGTCCTAACGGAAAACAAACGGTCTAAACAAGAAACAGACATCTAATACGGCTAGAGGTAAGCAACTCTTGTTATATCATCAGTAATAGTATAACAAAAGTTATATGAAAAGTAAAACAAAAATCCCTACACTCCCTGTCGCCAAACTTCGAGTGTAGAGATAATGAAATGTATAGTAAAAACCTGCATACTGTAGGTCTCTTTACTATACCCATTTTATCAAGAAATGAGGTATAAATCAAATGTGGATTGAAGAATTATCCAACGGCAAATATAAGTATTTCGAGCGCTACAAAGACCCATATACCGATAAATGGAAAAAGGTTTCTGTAACTCTTGAGAATGGATCTAATCGAGCAAAGAAAGAAGCACAAAAGATACTTGATGAACGGATAAGTAAAAAGATAAGCGAGTTAAATTCTACCGAAATGCTTTTTACAGATGTATTGGTAGAATGGTGGGAATTACATAAAAAGTCAATCAAAGCTTCTACCGAGAAAACAATGTTTTATGCTGTCAATGAAGTAAAAGAAAAATTTGGTGTTGACACTAAAATAAAAAACATAGATCCTAAATATGTTCAAAGATACTTTACTAATTTCGAAGGTAATTATATAAAAATGCGAAAACATAAATCAATTCTAAGCATGATTTTTGGATACGCTTTAGATATGGAATTAATCGACTCAAACCCAATTGTTAGAGTTAAATTGCCTAAAAAAGCAACAACATACGAAGAAATAGAATCCATTTCAAATAAATACCTTGAATATGATGAATTGGTAAGATTGCTTAATGCAATGAAAGAATACAATCGTGGGTATCATGTAGCTAGAATGGCTGAGTTTATGTCATTGAACGGTTGCCGAGTCGGTGAAGCAAGTGCACTGAAATTTGAAAACTACGATAGAGAAAACAAAACTATAACAATAAATGGGACTTTAGACCCAACAAGAAAAGGTTCTGAAGGTATTAAAACACCCCCAAAAACCGCTGCTTCTATTCGTACGGTTGACTTAACAGATAAAGAAGTTGAAATTATTGAAGAATTTATTGAACTACATAAACTTAGAAAGTCAACTAACCCTAACTACAAAGATATGGGGTTTATATTTGTTTCACCTTCTGGAATTCCCATATCAAAATCAATGATTGGCGATTTGATGAAAAATGCAAACAAAACTTTAGAAAAACCTATCGAAAAAAGATTATTTCCGCATATCTTGCGCCACACACTTATTAGTTTGCTTGCTGAGAATAATATTCCACTCAAAGCAATCACACATAGAGTGGGACATAAAGATAATGGCAAAACCACAATGGAGATTTACACACATGTTACCAAAAATGCAAAGTCAAGAGTTGTTGATGTATTGAATAATCTTTCTAAATAATTTGCCCCTTTTTTGCCCCTTTTTGAACAAACAAAAAACCCGCTAGTCCTAAGACCAGCGGGTTTATCAGTTTTATTAGGCTACTTGAGTAGTTACCCTATTATTTAAGAGTAACTATACACACCCAAAATAATGCGTACACGATAGTAGAAAACATTGTAAAATAAGCATTCGTTCGATAGAAACTATATCGATTTTGTAAGGTAAAAACATAAAAGTTTTAAACTTATGCCCCTTTTTTGCCCCTTGTTTTTATTTTTTTATAACTCCTATAACCGCAACTACACACAAAAAGCTCCTAGCCTTATGGCTAGGGGTGTTAAAGTATTTGCTATTTAATTATAGCATTATTTTGATCCTAGCAACGCTTTTCCTTCATCGAGTGTTAGGTCTTTACCGTCTGTTTCAACTTTCTGACCTGCTTTCAGTTGGTTAAACATTGCGATAACATCGTTTTCTGCTGTGTTTAATTGTTCTTTCCCTGCCATAGTATCACCAGTTTCTATCGATTTTCTTCATACCAGTTGCGCCCATAACACGCAAAATAGGTGCACCCGTTTCGTATTCTGCCATTGGAATGTCTCGACCAGTCGTTTGCTTAACAACCTCGTTCAGGTAAACGAGTTCGTCTGGGTCTTTGGCGGGATAAATTGTGTTAGTGCCAAAATTAGCAATAAAAATCGCACCGCTTGGAAATGCTTTGTCATTCAATACGTGATAAAATTTGTACATTTGGTTAAATCCTTTCGTTATTTGAGCCGTTGATGGTGTTTGCGTGCTTGTTGTGTCGTCGCAATCCAGCAAGACCACGTTCTTATCAAGCCCGCCAGCAATACCAGTTGATGTAAATTGCCACCAGCGAATACCATCAAGTGCTGGGAAGATACTCCAGATTGGGTCTGGTGTGACGTCGTAATTTGGATAGGCTGCAATCCATAAGCTGTTTGGATACTTAGCAATAATTTGTTCATAGTAAACATTAGCCAGTGTATAAGGCTTATAGCTGTAGTATATCGGCTGATAACCAGCTTGTGAGCATTTATCCATAAATGCCAAAACAGCGTCTGTATTGGCTTGTTTTGACGTGCTAGCGCTATCTTCATAGTCACACACAAGGTAAGGTGTTTTAGTTGGTAAGTTAGCCAAAAAATAGTTCGCTTCTGCTACCGCTTGACTGACGTTACCGCCAAAACGCGCAAAGTGATAATAGCCGATTGGTTCACTCGTTTGTGCCTGTGTGAGGCGATTAGGTGAAAGATAGCCTGTTCCTTCGCTCACTTTAATAATCGTCTTGCGTGTGCCTGCAGCTTGGCAAATAGCTGTTAAATCTGCCGACTGGTAAGATGACACGTCGATAAAATAATCGTTTTTCTTCATTGCGATACCTCGTTATTTTCGTGGTTCGGCATAGTCCATTGCTTGTCCACTATCACTAACTCCTGCCGTTGTCGGGTCATTGACGACCCCTAATAATACTAGCAGAGTCAAGAACGTGTTAACAACATCTGCAATGTTATCTGGCAGTTTCAAACCCAATTGCTGCGCTAACAAAATCACCGTACTAGCAATAGCTAACAATGTAGCTTTGTTCTTAAATCGTAATTTCCAATTAATCATGATAGCTCCTCCAATTTATTATCAATCTTATCTACTTTTTCTGATAAATTTTTAATCTGTTCTGTCATTTGAATAAGCACTTGCATTTGCAAGTCGTGATTATCCAATCTAACTTTGATTTCTGTTAGCTCTTTATCTTGCTGCTTATCTTTCTCTTCAAGAATCGTTAAGCGTTTTTCTGTTGAGGTCATACGACCTTGAAAAAAAGCAAAGATTCCGAGAAACGAAACAACGCAAGACAAAACAACACTAATCGTTTCTGGTTTCCACATAATAAAACAACCTCATTTCTAAGGTTATTCAGAAGTTTCTTTAGTTAAATCAGCCAAAATTGCATCTTCAATTTCATAGCGCTTATCTCTAAATTCCGCTTCTAGTTTACGAAGCTCTGTGCGATTTTTGGCGTATAAGTCAGAATCATAAATATATTCATTAATCGTTGAAACACCATTTTCATTAATATCAACGACATACTGTTTAACAAGAGTTTCTTCGATTTTTAAATTACCTAATAAGTGTGTTGTTTTAATCGTTTCAAGTGCCATAATGTTATTCTCCTTTTTCTACTTCTTCTGGTGCAGTCGCTTCTTCTAATTGTTGTTGAAGCTCTGCATTTTGTTGTTGCAATTGTTCGACTTGTGCTTGTAGAGTTGCTTTATCAAGTGATAATTGTGCAATTTCTAAAGCTAGCTTTGATTGAATGTGTTGATTAAAGTTATTATTCATAAAATTTAAACTCCTGAAATTTGAGATATAGCGCTTCTGATAGCGTTTATTGCATTAGATGAAGTTCCTCCATTAATAATATGCTGGAAACAGTTCCTTAAAATTTGAATACAGCTTCTAACATAGTATCCAGAACCATCACCATTATCTAACCGGACATCTCCTGTAATGATATCAGCGTTACGATAACTTATTCCGTAAGGTCTCAAAACCACATGAGAAGGGAATGTAGATGTTGGAGGATATGTTTCCATTTTCCAACCTGCGGCAGATGTGTTGGTTACAACGTCTTTGTTATAACTATGTCCAAAATAAATATTATCGGCAATTACACGCAAAGAGTCAGCTCTTTCATGGTCATTTGCAGCAATACCATTAATGGTTTCAACTACAATCCCTGAAAATCCACCTTGGTCCCATTTGCCATCATCAAGCGTTGTTTCACGACGGTCACCGCCTAAAATAACTCGCGATAAGATTCGGCTAGTTCCACTAACTGTGATACTAGTATTTGAAAATTTAAGTCCCATTGTACTAGCGTTTGCTTGAACACGAAAAATACCAGTGTTGTTGTTATTGTAAAAAAGCTTACCAGTGTCGAGTTCAAAATTAGTTGCGTTCGATAGTGATTGTAATTTACCACCTTTGATAACGTTCGCTGTAATACCACTTGATACAATTTTGCTTGAATTAATAGAATTAGCAGCTATCTTATCTGTGGTAATCGCACCTGAGGCGATATTCGCTGCACTAATCGTTCCTGTTTTGATTTGGCTACTGGTAATCGTACCACTTGCAATTTGACTAGCTGTAATACTACCTGCTTTAATTTTGGCAGCGTCTAATGTACCAGCTGTTATACGGTCACCATTGATACTATTGGCTGACATAGCACTTGTAGTTACTGCTCCTGCTTTAATGGCATTTGCTGTGATGGCACCAGCGGAAATCACGTCAGCAGTAATGATTTTACCGTTCAAATGTGCTGTGTTGATTGACTTACTGGCTATTTTGGTACTTGTGATAGCACCGTCAACAATCATGCTACCTTTTACGTTTATCTTGTCAGAGAATAAGTTGATAGCATTCTGATTAACAGCAAAATAAGAACCAATCGCATTAGCAACATCAGTCGTTGACTTGCCAGCCTTCATGACAATTCCGTCTGCATTAATAGTCAAGCTAGCACTCTTAACCGTTGATTTATCCAACGCAGATACGCTCGCTTTGATTGAGTCTGTTGTCTGTTTAAGTTCAGAATCTTTGGCTTCAAAATCAGCATCAGGCGTTTGATAATCAACAGGTACGTTTGACTTAGCAACCATAACCTCTTTGATTTCAACAGTGATTGCTTCGGTATTGTTGACAATACCAAAATTAGAATTAGCTTCTGTAATTGGCACGTTAGCCTTAGCAGTATAGCTAAACCAAACCCTCGTCCAAACATTTGCTGGAATGCTTTTGTTGGATGGCGACCACGCTTGCTTACTTCTATCGTCGTTATCATTTGACGCTGTACCAGACAGAGCGTTGTTAATGTCGTAGTTAAAGGAACATGCTTTACTTGCCTTTATCATCAAGCCAAAGAATAGCGTTTCGCTACCATTTAAAAGAATATTAAGACCACTTGTGTTGAACGTGATACCATTACCAAAAGTCGTTGAACTTGCTGGTACTGTCATTGTCCAGCTCTTAGACGTTTCACTGTAACTGAAATTACTACAGCCACGATTGATTACTCGTGACGTTGGTAAATAGTTCTTATTACCAATGTTTAAACTACTAATCTTACTGCTCAACTCGTTAGCTTTAGCTATGATATTGTTTTCAGCAGTTGTTACACGACCGCTTAACGTATTGAAGTCAGTCTGTGAAACTTTGGCACTCAGACCAGTAGTTAGTGAGTTAATCGAGTTAGTGTGTGATGTAATCGTACTGCCTTGCGACGTTACTTGCGTGCTAAGCTGTTTAAGACCGTTAGCTGTTTGAGTTAGTGTTGTATTTAGTTTGGTGATGTCAGATTGTGTGTCTTCAACTGCTGGTTTGGGCGCAGTGGCGATTGTACCATCTTCTAATTGAACATCACGCAAATAAACAACATCTCCAACAGCCCACGTTCCACCGTCAGGAATATAGAATGGAAAAGCATAGAAATTCTTAAATTTGACCATATCAGTTGATACGAATCGTTGCCAGGCAGTTGTAACATTGAATTTCTTAACTCCTCCATTAAAAGCTTCAACACCTACCGTCATTTGAACAGATTTGCTTGCTTTAATGTCTATTGAGTAAGTCATTTTTTTGCCTTGCCATTCAGAACCTCTTAAATCCACGAATCTATTGAAGAAACCGTAAGTGCCAGCTTTAGTACAAGTTGCTTTTAAGTACTGACCACTTCGAGCTGTATTATCAGCTACAATTTCAAACAACCACTTACTCATGTTTAGTGACCAACCACTAACTGTTAAACCGTAGTTTTGAATATAATTCCGTCCACCCATTGTTGTGGGTATCTTACCCTCAACCGCAGACACCGCACTACTAATCTGCCCAGGCACTGCTTCAATCTTCGTTTGTAGACTGCTGACGTTGCCATTCGTAGTCTTTAAACTACTTTGCAGGTTAGCTACTGCTTTATCATTGCTAGCTTGATAGTTAGCAAGATTAGTCTTAGTCGTGTTGGCAGTTGTTGTAGTCGCTGTTAAGTCAGCTTTAACACCATTCAAGCCAGTTTCAAGCGTTGCTGTTTTCTTGCTCGTATTATCTGCAGTTGTTTTAACTTGTGATAGCGTTGTTTTAGTGCTTGTTAAGTCGTCTTCGACTACTTTTGTTCGTGCAGTAACACTTGTAATATTTTTAGTATTACTATCTACCGTCTTACTTAATTCGCTGACAGTCGTCTTAGTACCGTTTGCAGTTTCTTCAACTGTTGAGACACGTTTAGTTAGTTCAGACTGTGCGCTAGCTTGTGCTTGTAACTGTTGCGCTTGACTGGTTAAATCTTGTTTAGCTTTAGACAAGTCGTTAGCAACTGTGGTGAGTTGTTGTTTGGCTTCACTCGCTGACGTCTTAGCGTCATTTGCAGTTGACGTTGTGGCAGTTAAATCAGTTTCGACTTTGGCTAAGTCAGATTTTAAACTGTTGACAGCTGTATTCGCTTGTTCTGCGACTTCTGCTGTTGCCTGGTTGATTTCATCAGCGTATGCTTTAGCGTTAGTTTCTGCTTGTGTTTTAGCTGTGTCAATCTGTGTTTCAAGTTCTGCTTTTGACGTGGCGAGTTTTTCTGTAATAGTCGCTTCAAATTCTTCACGATCTGGAACGTCTTTTAGTTCATCAGCAATCTGTTCTTTGAATGCTTCAACATCATTAACGATAGGTAGCTCTTCCCAATCTGCACCAGTCCAGTAATACATTTTCGTTGTGTCACCGACTGTCAAATAAAGTGAATCACCTTTATGTAGTGTACCTTTAGGCTCATCTTTTGGAAATTCATTACCAAAATAAACAGTACTTTTACCATCTGCAGATACTAAAGCTTTATTTGCTGTTTCTACTGCTTGTGCAATAGAATCTGATGCATTCTGTGCTTGCTCTTTTGCGAGCGTGTAACTTGCTGATAATTTTTTAACAGCACCAATATCATTACAAGTCACTTCATGTTTAACAAGCTGACCAGTAATATCATATTCGCTAGTAAAGGATACAATTCTAATTTTTTCTTTAAAGCCAAGTGTCTCATTGATTGCCATGATATAATCGCCCGCTGTTGGTTGAGTATAATCATAACCAGCACGAGTTAAATCTTCCATGTCAAGAGTAATCGAGATACTATAAGAATTATCAACGTTTTCTTTTAAAGCAGCAGTCATACTATCGGCTTTAGTGTAACGCTCGTCAACAAGTGGTTCAGCTTCCAATTTGCCATAAACACTAGCTAATGGACTTGTATATTCAACTGTTAAGCGACCTTTGTTATGGTCATTCTCATCAACCCACGCACCAAAACCTTTTTGATAAGTAACAAAATCACTAATATTTTTTTCAATCCCTAGTTCGTTCATGTTGAAGTTCTTGCGAACAACCGTTGATAAATCAGTTCCTGTTTTTTCTAGGATTCTGACAACTTTGCCATTTACTTGAAATTCAACACCTGATGAAGTGATGATATCGTTAAATAATTTTAGACGGCTTTTATATCCAAAAGACTGCTTTTCAAAAGCATAAACTTTCAATAGAGGCTCAATTGTGTAAGTATAACCACTATCTTTAAAGATAAAATCAAGGTAAGTGACAAATGTATGTGAACCATCATTTAGTTGTTCATGCACTGATGACTTATCAAAATCCCAAAAGAACTGATGAACAGCATCAAAGGTAACATGAGTACTTTTACCTTCGTCAACTGGCTTAGCATAAGTTACTGCATAGTATTCATCATCAAAACGCAACCGCCACCCACGTTCGATATTTTCCAGGACATAATCACCTGATTCAATTTCACCACTAAGCGAACGTTCACCATTGACTGCATTAGTTACTTTAATACTAGCAAGTGCTCCATGTTCATCATCTTTTTCGTTTAAAAATGTAATCAATTCATCACCCCCTATTTATAAAGTTCTTTAAAGTTTAAAATTTTAATTGTGCCATTGAAATTAGTCTTATAGCTAACTTTTTTCGTTGGACTAGGTTTTATAACAAAATAGGCATAATTTGTACGTGCATTAACATTTGCAAGGTTCTTAGTTGTCTCAATACCAGTGATTTTAAAAACATCCCCTGCGTTGATGTCACCAGTTTGAGAGTAAGTAAAACGGCAGTCACCGATTTCAAGATAAAAACCTGATTGATTTCCTGTTGATGTCATTTCAATAACAAAGGGAACTTCCAATTGCGACAATTTCGCTGTGCCTGCATAGGCAAAGCTGCCACCGCTTAACGTTATGTCTTTAGCTTCCGTTTCGCCATATGGCATTTCTGCTGTGGTAAATACCACGGAAAAGTCATATTTTAACCCTTGCCCAGAATTTCCAACAAATGAGAATGTCGGCTCACTAGCAGTTACTTTCCAACGATAATGCCAAGCTGTGTGTGGTTGATTCACAAAATCCAAATCCCCAGCCGTTTGACCAGGGACTTGATAATCATAAAAATCAGCATTGTTAGGATACATTTTGGTGATATAAAAAGGCTCGTCATCTAATAACAAGCCAAATATATCATCTTTCATACTTAAGAATCCTTGGACATTTGCAACTGCTACACGTCCAGTTACTTTAATAACTTTAGCAGTAAACGTTGCACCGCCAAATACTGTACCATTACGACCAGCTACAGACCGCTTATCAAGAGAGATTTCAGGTGCGCTGTCGTCAATATTAATATTGTAAAAACTGTAGTCAGAAAGCTTGACTGACGTTGTTCCTTTCGTAATTAATAAATCCATGTTTCACCTTTCTAATAATTAAAATAATCATTTTTAGTATCTTCTCTCGCTTCGCGTTCTTTTACTGTCGTGTAAATCTTATCGCCAATTAATTCATTGTGTACTTCAAAGACTGGTTCTGATAAGCTAGTATTTTTCACTTCATCTGACAAGCTATCAAGTGATGATGATAAGCCAGATGTGCTAACACTACCAGCAATTGTCATAGTGCTGTTGACACCCCAGCTTTGATCTGTAACAGCTAACGCATACTCTTTGCTGATGTCGTTGATTCTACCTATCCAGTCAGACATGCCAATAGCGAAGCCTTCACCAGTATAGCCACCGAGTGATTTCATCACACGAGATGGTGAGTGAATATCTAATGCTCTACGAATTGTTGCTGTTACTCGTGCAGCAATACCATTTGCTACCGCGTAAATTGAACCTGCTGAACCAGCAAGACCGCTAGCAAAGCCAGCACCTGCATAATAACCAGCTGAACGCATACCACCGCTTGTGCTGTACATAATTGATACCATGTGATTACCAGCACTGCTTGCAGCTGCGATTGCTCCATTCATACCACTTTGAACAGCTGAACGAACACCATTCATACCTGATTGAGCCGCACTTTTCGCTTTATTAAACGAATTAGTAAATGTAGAATTCATCTTGTTTCCAGCAGATTGAACAGTACTGTTGATTCTGTTCATTCCGCTAGTTACTGTCGAAGTCAAACCGTTCATAGCTGATGTTGCAGATGACTTAGCCTTATTGAAGTTGTTAGTGATGTTTGACGCCATTTGTGATGATGCTGAGTTAGCAGATGAAGCGGCTGAATTAAGCTCAGATGTCACGTTGTTTGATAAACCGCTAGCTGAACTATTCGCATTTGCTTGCATAGCACTAAAGTTAGAACTTACACCGCTATTTGTCGCTTGTGCTGCACTGGTTGCACTAGCCTGTGCATTTTGCATGTTACTAGACACACCTGCTGACAAGCTAAGCGCTTGATTAACAGCATCAAGATTCATACTAGATGTTGCAGCATTAACACCGTTAGCCATGTTCTGTGCATTGGTTGTGGCGTTTGTACTTGCTTGTGCTGTATTAGTATTGATGCCATTAGCCATAGCAATGGAATCATTAAGGGCTTGAACGCTCATAATACCAGTCTGTGCATTAACATTCGAAGCCATTTGTGTAGCATTGTTCGTTGCATTCAAATTGGCAAGACCCGTATTTTGACTAATACTATTGAGAGCTGACATTGTATCAGCGCTAGTTTGTGCGCTCATTTGACTGGTTTGAGTACCGACATTTGTTGTCATTGTTGTAACATCAGTGCTAACTTTTGCAGTCGTTTCAGAACTCTTACCAGTGATTGTGTCCCACAACGAAGTGAAACCAGACTTAATGCCTTCCCATACACCAGAAAGTGCATTAGGAATAGCTTCAAGCATTGCCTGACCAAGTCCAACAATAAGTTGAACACCAGCTGCAAGAATTTGTGGAATATTTTGGATGATTGTAACGGCCAACTGTCCAACAAGTTGAATACCTGCTGCAATGATTTGTGGCAGATTTTCAATTATTCCTTGAATCAACGCCTGAATAATTTGTACTGCTGATTGAACAATATTAGGTAAATTCTGTAGAATACCTTGAACCAACATGACAATAATTTGAATACCGCCTTGCAAGATTTGAGGTAAATAACTAGCTAATCCTGTGATGAATCCAGTAATAACCTGCGTAGCAATTGCAAGAATTGTTGGTAAGTTTTGGATAATTCCTTGAACTAAGTTAGTAATAATCTCAATACCTTTAGAAATGATATTCGGCATGTTAGCAGACAAACTTTGACCAAAATTATCAACAATTTGTTGTGCATATTGTAAAAGCAAAGGTAAATTTTGAACCAAACCATTGACGACATTTGCAATAAAGTCCATACCTACAGACAATAGTTGTGGTAATGCACTAGCAATCGAACTAACAAATGTACCAATCACTTGAATAGCAGACGCAATCAAGCTACCAGCATTAGCTCCCACGCCTTGAACAAGGCTAGAGATTAATTGAACACCTGCTTGCACCAAAACTGGGAACATCACAGTAAATGCATTAGCAAATTTAGCAATTAATTCTGTACCTGATGCAATCAAAAGTGGAATTTCACCTGTAATACCATTGACCAGATTCATGATGATTTGTGGTCCCTTGGTTGTAACTGTAGCTAATAATTGATCAATCTGTGCACCAAATTGACTATTAATCAAACCAAGACCAGCAACGACTAAACCAAGAATTGCTGCAGGACCAATAACGGCTAATGCCACGCTTGCAACTGAAGTAATTCCATTTGCCATAGTGGACATTGCAGATAGCCCCTGACCAGCTGCTTTGCGAAATCCCTCAGCAGTTGCTTTTCCATCATTATCTAGTTTTAACAATCCAGTAGAGATAATCCCAAAAACATTGCCTATAACAGAACCAGAAGTTTGAGCTTCAACAGCAAGTTTTCCCATTGTAGTTCCTAAACTTCCTAAATATTTCAACGCAGGACCAAAGGCGAATGCACCAACTAATCCTGCAATAGCAGGTGTTAGATTACTTACAGCATCCTGTGCTTTAGACATTTGGTCAGCTGTTAACTTAGTACCATTCAAAATATGGTCAAGAGCTGGTTCTAAAGCTGTTAGTGAATCTAAGAATTTTTGCAATCCAGCTGATTCACTAAATTTGCTAACTAACTTATCTAACCACTGAACTAAATCTGTCAAAATTGGTAAAACCGCTGTCCCAATTTTAATTTGTAATGTTTCAAATGAACCACTAAGATATTCAACAGCACCTTTTAAGTTATTAAGTTTTTCTTTAGCGACATCCGCTGCAGTTACCTTACTAATTGCAGCTTGCATGGCATCTGCACCAGCAGCACCCTCTTTCATAGCAATGTTAGCAGCACGAATGGCGTCAGTACCAAACATTGTCTTAAGAGCGTTCTGTTGTTGCTCAGCAGTCAAACCTTTCAAGCTATCTTGTAAGATTTGTGAGATTTCACTAAATGACTTAAGCTTACCTTCTGCTGTATAGAATTGATTGGCACCATCAGCTGTAATAATTCCCAATTGTTGCATTTGAGCTGCTGCTTTATCAGTTTGTGGCGACAAATTCAAAAGCATTGTTTTAAGAGATGTACCAGCGTCAGAGCCTTTAAGGCCGTTTTGTGCAAAGACTGCAAGAGCGTTAGTTGTATCATTAAATGACATACCAACACCAGAGGCGACTGCTGCAACGGCAGAAAGTCCGTATTTTAATTCGTGGACATCTGTTGCTGAAGCATTCGCTGCACCCGCTAATTGGTTAGCTGCATCAGTAACACTTAAATTATCAGATTTGAAGGCGTTAAGTGCAGTTGAAGCAACTTCCGCCGCTTCCGTCAAACTAAGCTCACCAGCAGTCGCTAAGTTCAACGCACCAGTCAAACCACCATTTAAAATAGAGGCTGTATCAACCCCTGCTTTACTCAACTCAGCAATAGCGTCTGCTGCTTCACTAGCTGAAAATGCAGTATCCGCACCAGCTTTTTGAGCAGCTGCGTTGAATTGCTTCATTGTTTCAGCGCTAGCACCAGTAAGAGCCTTGATGTTGCTCATTTTTTCTTCGAATTCTGCTGCTTTTGAAACTGAACCAACAACCGCAGCCTTAAACCCTTGAAAAACTGCAAATGCCGCACCAAGAGCTGTAACTGTCAAAGTAGTTTTAGTAATACTACTTCCCAGCTCACTCATTTTTGAACTAACACCATTTAGTGCAGTAGTGGCCTTGCTAGATAAATTTGAAAAGCCAGAACCAAGCGAACTAGCCATTTTAGTCGCAACACTTGCAGCTTTACTACTTAAGCTAGTAAGACTACTTCCTACTTTCCCAACAAAAGAATTACTGATTGTATTTGAAGCACTGCTTACTTTTGAGCTAATCGTGCTAAATGCTGAGCTAACCTTGCTAGACGCCGATGTTGCAAAACTAGAAACTGCGCTAGTTGCTTTTGTAAAAGCGTTTTGAATAGGCTGAGGAATTTTATTAGCTATTGAGTTGACACCACTCTGTATAGCTGTTAAAGCGGTATTAAACCCATTTTTTATAGGTTGGGGAATCTTTTCGCCAATTGATGAAGCTATACGCTGAATTTCACCAATAGACAAGTTTAAGCCTGTACTAAATGCTGTTCCTAAGCGTTTACCAAGTGATTCGCCATTGGTTGCCAACTGTGCCATAATTTGACCAACGCGTTGAACTAAACGATTAGAATTATTTACAGCCGCATCCTGTGCTTTCTCAAAAGCGCGCTGTGTTGCAGTTGTAATCTTATTCATTGCCGCTTGATAATCAGCAATATCAGCACCGACATAGGCATAAATTGAGCCATCAAATTCTGCCATATAACTCCTCCTTTCTGTTTTCTGTGTTATCTGTTCATAAAATGGTCATTGACCTTTTGCAGACGTTCAGCAAGACTACTGTTAGTTGTTTGCTTATTGTCATTTGCATGAAAGGCTTGTTTAACTTTATTTCTATCTTTTTTCTTGCTAAGTTTGTTGGCACTAGCACGTTTAGCGTTCATAGTGTAACGCATTTCCATAGCAAGTTCTGACAGATTTTCGCGAAAATCAATCTGTCTGTAATGAAGCCCCTCTAAAATTGCGTCAAGTTCCCATTTGTTGCAAGAGTAGATTGTTTCTAAGTCTGTTAAACCAAGACGTGCACACTCAGTTAAGATAGCGCGCTTTTCATCTTGCCAATAAGTTTTTCGGTAATTTCGACTTGAAGCGCTTCGCTGTCCTCTTGCGCTTTCATGTATTCTACTGCTGTTTCCAAGTTTTCGATATATTTCAAAATCTTGTTCTTGAAAAAACCAGAGTCAACCATTTCTTGTTGAATTTCTTCAAATAGACTTTCTGTGTCTTCGGCATCATTATCCACTAGCCAGGTTTCAATCGCTGTGATAGCGTCATCTTCTGAAATAGCTTTACTAAACGCTTTGTTAGCTGACAAAAGAATTAAATCAACAAGTCCCTCATCATTACGATTTAGAATGTTGTTAAACAATGTACCGACGCCGTCGTTGTTACTTGCACCAGTGTCTTTATTTTTAGTGGCAAGTTGTTTGTCAACCTTAAACATTGTGCGGTAATCAAACTTAATTTCAATGATTTTATTTTTAACTTTAAATTCCATAAAGTGAGTTATCTCCTAACTAAAAAATAAAGGCTGGATTTAATATCCAACCTTTGACGTGTTATTCGCTTGTTTTGATGTTATCGTAATCGCCAGTTGTTTCACCTGGGTTTTGATAGTTATAAACCTCATCAAGCAAAGCAATTTCTTCGGCAGTCAATGGAAATTTACCATTTTTTAGCTTACCGACAATACTTGCTGTGTAGCTAGTTTCGATAATATCTTCAATACCTTCATTATATTCAATATCACCAATCTTAGCATAGCCAAATTTGGCAGGATAAAAATCTTTTTTAGGTTCACCATCTTGTGTTTTCAATGTTTCATCAACAAGCACACGCCAAATTTTGACTGATTCACCAGTGTCATTCGCTTGTTCAAGTACATCAACTGATGGGTCCTTCGGTGCAAATTTAGTCGTCAACTCAATTTCGTGGCTGGTACTTGTTTTATCAAGTAAAAGCCCTTGTTGTGTTTGTTCGTCTGAATATTCAGCACCAAGTGTCAAACTGCCGTCTGTACGATAAGCTGGTAAGATAGCATTGCTGCCAAGTGCAGCATGAATAGACTGAATGAAATAAAAGACTTTTTTACCTGCTAACGGCTTAGCAGTTGTTACTGTAATTTGTCCTGTCATGTAGTAACTTCTCCTTTAATTAATAAATAGTATCAGATACAGTAATAGAGACGTGGTATACTTCACGTCCTATGCTATCATCTGGAATGATATTAGCTGTTACATTTCGACGTCCTAACGCCCTTAAAGCTTTTGCTTTAACTTCTTCAGCATCAGTTCTGCTTGAGCCATCTAAAAAGATGTCAATATTTACCGTAATATCTTCAATAACAGCCCCTGTTTGTGCTGTTCGTGAAGTATCTGATGAATTAGAGCCAATCACAATAAAAGGCTCTAAAACGTCAGAATTTGGCAAATAAAAATAGATTGGAATAGCTAACACTTCCAATCTATCGTGTAGTTCTTTTAAAAATAAAGTTGATGGTGAATAAGTCGTCATATATCACCTATCTTTCGTATAATTTGCGTAAATTGCTGATTAATTTTGGTCGTTCAGCATCAAGTGCTGGTTTTAAGTATGGCTGTGCTCGCATTTTTCGGGTTCCTTTTTCCACATATATCGCATAATGCTGTGGTGCAGTAACTTTATAGGTTAGATTGCCTGCTTTTGCTGAAAAAATTGTATTTTTCAGTGCACCAGTATCAACTGGTACCTTTACCTTAGCCATGCGTTCGATACGTTTGCTAGATAAATCTAATTCACGATCAGTAGCTATACGCGCCTTTTTGCCTTTATTAGCAATCAATCTAACCATCTGGTCAACACCACGAACTTTGAATTTAATGCTCAAATGTATATTACCGTCGAATTTTTGTGATGTTTTTTACCCTGTATTTTGCGTTTTTTACCATCATAGATAATTTCAGAAAAACCATCATAGCGTCCTTGCAAATGCAACTTAAAACTATCAAGATTGTATTTCCCGAAGATGCCCATCTGTTCTGCATTGGTCAAATCGTCTTCCTGACAAGGAATTGGTTCAGATTGTTTCTTAACGACTTTATCACCCAAAAAATCAGCTTCAGTCGTTTCAACGATTAAAATAACACGTTTGTTATATATCATATAAATCTTGTAATTCCTTTCGCTTGATAATTTCGACCAACTGCAGCA
>ERZ773142.1152-NODE-1152-length-16269-cov-6.07709_pt1 | contig 16269 bp, 25 predicted proteins | sample MGYA00580853_ERZ773142 | MGnify/ENA primary metagenome ERZ773142 (study PRJEB29015, sample SAMEA2737862) | human gut metagenome | biome: human gut; feature: human-associated habitat; material: faeces | place: China | collected 2012 ... | reverse complement strand
TTTAATTCCTTTAAAGTAAAGTTTTGTTTATATTTTTTTAAAATTAATTCTCTATATGTATCTATATTTTCATTAAAATTATTTATAGCTTCTTGTAATTTACCTTTAGAACGTCTTGTTATATTATGAAGTAACACTTGGCTTATAGATATATATGGAATCATCGTAGTACTTATTCCTTCTACATAAATCGGATTAATATATACAGAATAACAATGTCTATTTTTACTATAAGAAATTGTTATTTCTAAATTATTATATTGGTGTTCTTGAAAAATAAAATCTTTAGGTATTACTTTACTTATTCTTTCACTATTTGTTATCATATGAGTTATCATTTTTACCTACCTTTCTGAAGTTAAATGGATTATTACATTGTCTCTTAGTGAATTTAAATCTATCACAAACTGTTTCTTTTGGTGTCAATAATGGTATACTTATCTCTTTACACCAGTTTCGACTGCCTACTATATCCGACAGTAAGTCTACATTAAAAGCACAGTTATCACATGTTTTATCTTTTTGTTCCATACTATTTCCCTCCAAATACTTTATTATATGCATCAAAGAATTCTTGTTCTGATATATTATTAAATTTTATTTCTTCAAAGAATTCTAAAATACTTTCTTTAGTAAAGAATTTAATACCTAGATATTTTCTATAAATAGTTGAATCATAATCTAATTTGTTACCAGTTACATTATAAAAAATATAATAGTTATCATAACTTCCTTCATTAAAGTTAGTTTCTTCTAACATTCTGAATGCACTTTCTAAACTAAAACGTTTTTTTGGAATTTCATATTTTAATTTATCCCAGAATAATCTAGATCTGTTATCTTCTTCTCTTATTTTTCCATCTAATGTATAAGAAATTATTTTATCATTATCGAATCTTACTTCTATTGGATATGTAAATTTCTTTATATCATAGACTTCTATTATTGTTCCCCATTCTTCTAAAAAATCCCATAATCTGTCTCCTACCTTAGCTTTTTCAAACATTTTTTCCTCCTTTAAATAAATAATGTTTTTATTCCTATTAATATAATAATAACTTTGCATAGCCATAATATAAAATCTGTTATTTCATTTTTAGTTTTTTCTTTTATATTTAAAAATGGAAATATTAAAGAAAAAATAAATAATAAAACTCCAAGTATTGTGCAAAATAAAAAGAAAATAATCACCACCCATATATATAAAAAGCAGAGAATAAATCTCTGCTTTTTATTAAATATTTAATATTTGTTTTATAGTCTTGATATATTGTATTTGTTCATTTCTTTTTAAATTTCTTATATGATCATTTATATCCTTTAATTCACTTCCTATATTCATATAGTGATCAACATATAAATCATTAAGTTTATTAATTCTTTCTTTAAAATCATTGAAGAATTTTTCTTTTATTATTAAAGGATTATCATCATCTTCTTTGTTAGAACCTTGTATGTATATTCTGTTTTCAGAATTTTCTTTAAACTCTGGATTAACATCACTATATATATTTAATGCTATATTTCTAAATTCTTCTCTTTTAAGAATTTCTAGATCTTGATAAATAATTTTAGCTATATAATGTCTATCGAATTTAATATATTTATATCTTAACACATCATTGTAAGGTTTTATTAAAATCAAATCTTTTGGATTTACCCAAGTAATTTGATTTCTATTAGACTCACAATAATGTACTATGTCAGTTGAAACTATTTCTGATATATTAACATTATATGAATATACATTGCTTTTATCATAACAGTCTATTAAGATAAATTCTGATAAATTATTTTCTTGAAATCCTATTATATTAGCTTTTATAGTTTTTCCAGAACCATCTTTCTTTTCGTAATATACTTCATCGCCTAATTGCCAATCTTCGTATCTAAAACCTTTCTTTTCTAAAGTTAACATTTTTTCACCTCTTTAATATATTTGTAATTCTTTTTCTATTTTATTTAATCTTAGTTTAAGTTGTACTAATTCTTCATAAATTTCTGAATTAATTTCTTTTTGAGTTTTTTCTTTTTCATATATATCTACATTGCGTTCTTGATAAAGAGAATCGTATTTTTTATTGATTTCATCTATACGACGTTTAAAATCATCAACATCAGAAAGAGGTATAGAAAAACATCTATTATCTGAATTTTTCATAGTGCCTCTTAAAGAAATAGTTTTTGTATTTTTGTCATAATCTGGATAAGGTTTGTTTTTAATGTTATATTCTTCATCTTCAAATGTTAAACGATGATATATTTTTTCGTCTTGATATATTATTTTAGCTACACATTCATCTTTAAAATAAGCATAATCTAAAATTAAAGATTCTTTAACTAATTTCAATTCTTTAGGATTAACCCACGAATATACATCTTTATTTGTTTCTATATATTTTAAATCTTTAACACATGCGTCTTTTATATTTTGTCTTTGACTAAAAATACCTTCTGATATGTCTATAGCAGTATTTACCGAATTGTAATCATTACTTGAATAAGTTCCAGCATCATAACCTACTATAGTAGCTATTTTACCTCTAAATAAAACTTTATTACCTAGTCTAAAACCTTCGCATATCTTTTCTCCTATTTCTACTAACTGTTTCATTTGCTCCTCCTATATTAAATCTTTTAAATATTTTTCTTCTATACCACATTTAGTACATTTATATTAGGTTTATCCTTTCCTTTTCCATATTCATTAAATTCTTTATAAATCCATGTAGCCTTTCCTGAACATTCTTGAATGATTTTACCACCACAATAACGACATTTCATGTATATATCTCCTTTATATTAATATATCTATTGGATCTGTTACATCTAATTCTGATATATGATATTTGCAATTTTCATTACCTGTTTCTTTAATAATTTTTTTAATTTTTTCTAACAATTTTTCTTTTGAAGAGCATATTATTGTTCTTATGTGTTTGTTGCAACAGCAATGTGGTTTATATAAAATAGCTCTATATAAATAATCTTTTTTCACTCCTACTCTTTTCATAAGAAAACTAGTTATTTTATAACTTTTAGCATTTAATATATCTATTGATTTAAAACCAAACTTATTATAAAATTTAGTTTTATCTTCATTTTCTTCTAATATTAATGTTTTTATATCTTTATGTCCATGATCTTTTAATAGCTTATTCATTAAATTTGTTCCTATATTTTTATTTCTATATTTTTCTTCAATATATAAAGTATCTATTGTAATTGAATCTTTTGGATTTTCTGCTATTAATATTCCTATAGGTTTATTGTTAAATAATGCTATATAAGAATGTTCATTCTTTAACATTGTTTCTATATCTAAATGATTAATATTATCTTCAAAAAATCTTCCAAATTCTTTATTTAATGAAGAATGAAATTCTATTGATTTTAAATATAAATTATTATAAATATAATCTATATCATCTGTATCGTTAATGTTTCTTATTTTTACGTCTAACATATTCTCCTCCATTAAATATCTAAATCAATTACATTTCTATCTGTACATTTTAATATTTCAACATTTCTTCCAGTTTCTAATAAAGCATTTTTATATAGATCTATAACATCTTTCTCATATGTTCTTAATTCAAATGTACATTTTTTATGAACAACATAGTTAATTGCTTTTATTAAATCCATAGTAATATAATCATCATCTGGTATAGGTTCGTTACTTTCTGCATCTATAATTTCAAATAAAGTGTTATTCTTTTTAATTAACATTATTTCACCTCTTTAAATATTACGTTTTTATTATCTGTTCTATTGTAATTAGTACAATAAGGTAGTAGTTTTTTATCTTGCATATCTAATCCTAAGCAACCAAAATTAAAATCTTTTTTATCAAAAAAACAACCTTTACATCCATTTTCTTTTATTATTGATTCTAATATTTTTAACTTTTTATATCCTATATTAAAAGTACTCCCTATTTCTAAGTTCATAAATTCTCTCTCTAACATAATTACTCCTCTATATTGAAAAAATAATTAAATTTATTATCTGACATAACTATAATTGTTCCAAAGTCATTAAAAGGATATTTAATTATCCAATCGTTCTCGTTAACGTATAATAAATTTTTATTTATCAAAAATACTAAAGTTATCTTTTTGTCTTCTTGATATCTCACTTAGAACTGTAATGTATTACTTTTTCAATTAAACCAAATTTAATTTTCACACATACTGATTCTCCTATAGAACTTTTAAAGTATAAATCTACTCTTTTACCTAAGTTTATTGCATCTCTTATTTCTTTACTAATCATTTTTACCATACCTCTTCATATATAATTAATGCACTATATTCTCTACTAATACCATTGGAACTAACTGCATACTTTATATCTATGATATTATCCTTATAGCTGATAAAATTATTAATCTCTTTCTTCAATTCTATGTAGTTAGTATTTACTAATAACTCTACTTTCATATCTTCCTCCTTATATACTTATAACTTTATCTATATCAATCTCTTGTATATCTCCTATCTTTATAATATGATTTTTCTTATTAAGTAACTTCTTTCTACGTCTTTCTAACTTATCTTTATGTTGACATACAAACTTTTCACTATATGAATCAATTTCATAATAAAAATAATATATCTTCATGAATACCTCCTTACAATATGATTGATTTCTCCTATAGTGAAAAATGTATAAGTCCATTCTACTATCATATTGTCATATATAACACCGCAATAGTTTCTAAATACTTCTAGTAAGTCTTTATATAACTTGTTAGTTATAATCCATTCTCTACTTATGCCATTTATAGTTCTTACTAGTTTATTATTAGTTATCTCGTATGTTTCTTTATCTCTGTTGTTTATATTTATCTTCATAATACCTCCTGTATATTTTAAAATGGTTTTTAAAAATTGGTACGTCTTAATTATAAAGGAGCAAAGGCAATGCTCTTAAAATCGACGTGAGGTGTGTTTAAAATGATTTTATTTGTTACAAGCGAGTGATAAATAATCATCTCTAATCCTCACCTTTTATGCAATGAGTTTAATAAAAATATCGCAGTTTTTAATTGATTGTTCAATAGGTTTGTTCGTTGTTGGTGGGTTGGGTTAATAATAATTGCTTGTTCTGGTTGTGGATTTCAACCTGGTACATCTACTCCGAACGGCTAAGAAAAATTATTTTTCCTAGAACCTTTTCTCCTGTTACCCATACATACCTCTAAAACACAATTTCCTAAATTTTAGCAAAGAGGATACAAAGTATGGCTAAAGGTATAAAAACGCTCTATGAGGCGTATACGTTGTTATAGAACGTCTAGCTTTTTTAGAGAATAAAAAAACACACACAAATATAAAAAAGCTATATAAAAAATATTGTGAGTGTAATTTTATTTTTTTAGTGTTGAAAAAATGTAACTAGAAATAGCGCATGTTTACAACATTTTCTCCCCTAGGGAATTTTTGATTTTTCTTCTTCCATTTTTGTAATTTTATTCTTCGCAAACCCGCTAAAATCGTTTTTGTTTATATATAAAAAAAGGTAGCTCGGTACAATACCTCGCTACCCATATATATAATCAGACACCAGTTAAATTTTATAAGTTATATTAACAATTTGCGACCATGTTATATTTATATAAAATTAATCTACGGATATGATGATATCTGATGTCTGTTATAAGTAATATATATCTACATAGTGTAACAGTCAATCTAGTGTATAAAATAACTTTATATTTGGAGATATAATATTTTAAAAACAAATGAAAAAGAATAAAAAATTTTAGATTAACTGCTACATTATATATACATATATTAAATTTATATTGTTCACAACTTAAACAACCTAAATCTTGTTTATAAGTGTGTGATACTTATAAATTTAAGAAACGCCTTTAAATCGCTTTGAGGTGTTTAGAAATTATACATAGTAAATTTCTATTTTAGTACAGCCTATTTCATATCTCAACGTAGGGTGGTACGTTGAAAATAACAAAACGGCTTATTTGCCTCAAAAATCCGTACACTTTTTAAAGGGGCTATATTTTTTCAAAGTGGTAGACACTTTGAAATGCTTAGATACCCCTTAAAATCGTTTAGGCGAAGCCACAAGGGCATTCGCCTAAACTCATAAGAGAAATAGACTTCTAGGATAAATAATCAAAAATACATTTAATTATTTATAGTGATTTAAATTTGAGAGTTAAAATATAAACCAATTTTCCTCACCTTGTTGCTACAAGTTGAAAAAAATAGAAAGGATTATACGTAGATTTTTTATTAATGGGAAATCTACCAAAACCCATAGATATAATAATTTATTATCATAATAATATCAAACAGAGAGAAAATTATTTTCCCTCTATTTGTTCTGCTGATTTAAATTTACTTTCTAAGAAAGCTAATTTGTTTCTAGTCTTAGCTTGTCTTTTAGCCATGTCCACCAAAGACATTCTGTGAGACATAGACGCTACTTCATTTCTTTCTTTTTCAGAAAGATGTTGCATTAGTTCGTTATAACTTGCAACATCCTCTTTAGCTTGTTGTAATTGCGCTTCGGCAAGTTGATCTGCAATCTTTTCGTTAGCTTCTTTTACTATATTGTAGGTACCGACTACAGTACCTACCATGGCATTTTTGATTAGTTTACCAAATACTGACATTAGAATACCTCCTTAGCTTCTTTATTTCCTTCTTCAATATTTTCTTTTTCATTTCTTTTGATTTCATTTACTTTTTTGATAGCATCTACTGCTGTATCTGCTATTCCTTGAATTAAGCTCTTTATCTCAAAAGAATGTTCTAGTAAGTCAATAGTATGTTTATACCCTGTTGCTAATTCCTCTACTGACATTTCTAACTCCATTTTAGTGCTTGTTACTTCTGCTCCATTTACTGTTGTTGTGTTATAAATATTAAATTTCATTTTTCCTCCTACCTTTATGCTATTATTTAAAAAATAAAAAGTGGGGTATTAACCCCACACCAAAATAACTTAGAATACTGATGCTAATGATTTTAAATTGTCACTTACTGTAAATCCTAATGCTTCTGCTTCTATAGCGTCTTCTTTAGCTTGCATATCTAGTTTTTCTTGTTCGTTATATGGTCTAAATATCAACGCTGTTTTATACAGGATTATTTGGCCAAGACTATTTACAGTCTTTCTCATCATCAACATTTGTCTTGCCAACGGGTCTACCTCGTCAGGTATAACCACAAAGCTATCCACATAATCTTCTAGTATGTTTGGCTCTTTTAAATCGTTAAGATTGTTAAAGAATCCAAATTCTGCTGCTGAAAATTGTTCTGAAGATTTAGTATATACTTTTTCAGATTCTTTGTTTCTATCATGAATAGTTTTTGCACCACGTTTGTATGTGATAGTTTTACTCTTTATACCTAGGACTTTATATTGAGTATCTTCTCCTATCACTGATTGAATACTCTCTCTAATATGTTCTGCTTTAGCTAAAGTTTCTTGTGATAAATTCATTCCCTTATAATCTCTTAATGTTTCTTTCATTTTTTATTCCTCCTACCTTTATGCATATATTTAAAATAAAAAAAGACTTAATCCATGAGCTCTTCGATTAAGTCTACCAAATAAGTGAATATCATAAATTCACCGCCTTTATATTTAATTGTGTTATTAACTTTTGGTGGATAGTACAGTTGGGAAGTTATTGTTACCATACTATCCAAAATAATAAAAAATTGGAGTGGTCTAGCGACCTTCTTATGAAAAGTCCTATTTAATTTTCCGTACGTTCGGAAAGGTTTTAAAAATGTACACAGTACAAATTTAAAACACTATTAAATAGTACAATCAGTTAGCAAGGGATCAGCTTGCTAACCATTCTACTATCTAATCATACATTATAATACCACTACACGTGGCTATAGTTCCTGCAACCTCGTTGCAACTATTATAAAAAATAAAAAATATATAGCTACTCATCTAGCTTTGATTTTCGCTATATATTACACCATATATAAAAGACTTACAATAACACCTGGCAATGTTATTGCTCTTTTTAATATATGATGTGCCAGTAGGGTTCAACATTCTTCTCAACATTATTCAGTTAATAACAATATCATTGGAGCAACCCTGAACTTCAATAAATATTCTGTTAAGTTACTAACTATCTCTCGAACTATTTCTACGACACCACTCTTTCACATTACTAACTTTTAACAGTAAGCGTTCTCTGTGCGTTGGCAAGCTGTCTGAGGTCTTTTCAATAGGCACCAATCCTATCCCATACGTTTGTACAATCAGACTAGTCGTATGGTTCACGTTCCCATAGTCTGGCTATCTTTATATTTCGGTTAGTATAGACAGAGTAGCTAGAATCTATAAACCTAGTGGACTGTGTAGTTTATTAAAAGAGTGGTTCCGCACTCGCTCTTAGGTAAGAACCCATGGTCCTCACCCGTTATGTTAACGTTCCACGGACAATAACATAATAAGATTGATTAATGTTATATCATACAAATACTAAACCGTCATGGTAGTAGTGTAAGATATAACAATTCAATCTTAATCAATCCTATATGTTACCCTCCTTATATTTTATTTTTTAATGAAATTAGGCACACCTATTATGAACCCTTTTTCATCTCTTATTGCTTGTGCAGTATTAGGAGCTATAACGTCCTCTCTATCACAAGCACCAAAAACCATTGCTGATACTATATAATAAGTATCTTCTTCAGGTAAAGGTAATCCCTCTACTTCACCTAATTGGTTTTTAACAAACATATCATCTACTGGGATTATTGTAGATGATACTCTTGGTACTGTACCGCTTGGATTAAACACCTCCTTTTCTCCGTTACTTTTTATCAAAGTAATAGGGTGTGGTGTACAGTTAATTATATTCATGAAAATCATCTCCTTTTTTAATTTACTTTTAAAATATATAAATTTATATATCTTAAAATATATAAATAAATATATAAAAAAAGTAAAAAGAAACCCCCTAATGGTCGGTGGTCGGTTAAAAGTCGGTAGGGTGTAGTGGGAGAGAAAACTGTGTAGAGGGGAAGTGTGGGATAGGAAGAGGTCGGTTGTGTGGTGGGTGTGGGAGAAAAGGGTAGATATGGCAAAAGTGTAGGAAAGGTATAGTGGGGTTGTTAGTGAGATAAAGAAAAAAAGGGATAAACCTAGATTACTCTAAGTCTATCCCTTTATATATTTAAAAATCTGAACACATAACAGCTAGTTGCTGTTGTTGTTTAAAATAAGCTCTTGGTTTGAGCTTATATTTAATTATTAGATGTTCACTACTTATTACAGTTAATAAAATGACATCTTTCTTTTCATCTATGAACTTTTGTATAACAGGTAGTCCATTAGCACCTGTTTCACCTATCCTCATTTCCTTTATTATTGATTCTAGGTATTTAATCTCTGGTCCTGCTATTCTCTTTTTAATTACAGAATAGCTCCCATTAGATTTAAACTTAACTAGAGATTCATACGTAGCATACCCTCTCTGAACTCTAGTTTTCTCTATTAACCAACCATTGTTGATAAAGTCTGTTACAACTTCACCAATAGTTTGGCTAACCTCTAAGTTTTCTTCAAAGGCAAATTCTTCTACTATAACTTCCTCTGTAGATGTAGAAGAAGTTTTGTTGTCTAGCACAATAGAACCTAAATCTACTTTAGGTAATTCTACTTTATTATCTTTTATAGGTTCTGATGCTAAAGATTGTAGTGTAGGTTCTTGTTTTGTTACTTTGTTTAACTCGATAACTACACTACCATTGTTGATGAACTCTTCGAATAATTCATCAACGTTATCTAATTCAATTTCGTATCTCTCATACAACTCATCACTCCATTCGTTTTGAGTGATTAATTCATCACCCTCTTTAGTGATGATATATCCATTATTAGTTTTATCTATTTTCATTTGTTGCCTCCATTTAATATTAATTTAAAAACAGAGAGCTTTTACACTCTCTGTTCCTTTTCTCCTATAGTATGTCGTCTATATCAACCTCAACTAATTGACTTTTGCTTTGTTCTACAGCATTCATTGCAATATTAAGAAGTTCTTGATCTAACATCTCTCTGAATGCTTTAGCCATTTTAACCCACCCATTATTACGGTGCATTGCTGATATAGCACCATAATAGAATATATTTTGTTCTTTTATACGAAGAGAGTATACAGCAGAGTGAGCAGAGTCTTCATATATATCACACCATAGTGCTGGTGCTTCTATCTCATCTGCTATACCATCTACTTTTAACTTCACTATTTGAAGTTTTGATTTATCGTCTGCCATAGAACATAGATACTTAAATTTCTCTATGTCAGTTTCGATAGTTCCATCAGTGCTGAACTCTCTAGGTGGTAGAACTACGATGTTTTTAGTTACTTCAAAGTTATCTAGAGTTGCAGACATATTTAAGAACGAAGTAGCTCCTTTAACTCTGACTATCTCACCACCTGCTTTGATAAAGATTTTGTGAGCAGGATATTTGCATTTATGCTCTGCTCCTTTGTCTCTAGTAAGGTCAGAGCAATAACTATCAAAAGCTTCCTTAGTTGCTAAGCAGTTCCCCATTAGATTGATAGGGAACTTATGGCCATAAGGTTTCACTTCAGCTAGGACAACTAAAGTTCTTCCTTTGTAGTTAGATTGTTTATATGTCTTAGGTCCTTGAGTAGCTGATATATCAAGTTTACCCTTAGTCCCTTTGAACTGTTTTACAGGTAATATTTCATATCCGTTCTCAGTTCTATTACCAAGTTTACCACCCATTGCACAGATACCATTCTGTGATAAAGAGCTAAATCTGATACACTCTTTTAACTCTGGGTGGTCCTTACAAACTTCCCCTAATGGTGTACCATCTTCACACCAAATAACATTATATGGTGTGTTGTCATCCATCTCTGGAAAATTTAAATACTTAGTATACCCTAAGATGTTTAAAGACTTAACTACAGGTTGTTCCTCATCATCTTCTTCATCAGTGAGTTGCCATAACTCATCTGATAGGAACTTGTTAAATCTTTTACGAGAGTACTCTTCTTTTTCAAATTCCTTTAAATACTCAATAACAGCTCTTTCATTAGCAGAGCCGTTGTAAACCTTACCATCAACAATTCTTACTTTCCCATCAGTAACATAGGAAGTGATATTGTTATTGTTACAGTAAATACCCACGTTGCTATCTTCTCTAGGGAAGTAAATGAATTTCACTTGCTCATTCATTATTTTAGATATACATAGAACTTCATTGCCTTTTGTATAAGTTCTTATGTATTTAACTCCAATTTGTTTCAACATAGATTGAGGTATTCTGATTTTCTTTTCAATTTCATCTAGGTCAGTTATTGTTTCTATTGCATAATCACTTATGTTTTTAACTTCTTCTTTTTCTTGTGGATTATCTTCTACAATAATAATCTCATTAAGATAATCAAGAACTCCATCAGCATATGTTTGAACAGCAAAAGGTCCAAACATTTTTGAATCCATATTCTTAGGGTTAATATCTTTACCAGATACTAACCCTCCTTTTTGGTTTAATGTGCTTATTGTTTCTACTAATTTATTGTTTACTGTCATTGCTCTCACTCCTCTTTAAATTAAAAAATCGAAGAAGCTATTTTCTTTAATAGTTCTTCTTCGTCATCAGATTTTTCTATTATAATTTTCTCTTCTCTTCCATATAGATCGTTGATAATTCTTAAAGCTCCTTTGTTATCAACGTCTAACAAGTTCTTTATACCTGTGATTGCGTTTAACTCTCTTTCTTGCATTTCACAGTATAATTTTAATGTCTCTTTTGTAAGAGAATCTAACTCTTTACCAGATCTTAGATCTGATAATAGGTTTTTGGCTTGCACTGGTATTTGTGATAACCAACTCTTTCTATGTAGCATTAACATAGTTGGAGTTTTCTTATTACAGATAAGTGTTTGAGCTACATCTCTTTCTGTAGCTCCGAATATTCCTGTTACTGATTTAGTTACTAATTTAGCTGATGCTTGTTCTAAACCACTCTCTGATGATTTCTTTAAACATTCTTCATCAGAAGGTAATTTAGCAGATTGTAATTCATTCCACATTTCATTAGTGAAAACAAAATTACTATCTTCTAGTTCAATACCAGCTGCTTTACCAAAATCTTTAAATTCTTTCTCTTCGTCCCATTTTAATGAACTAGAAAAATCAGACCAACTAATACTATGAGCATCTCCATCTGCATCCCCATACAGACAAAGTGCTATGAAAGAATTTACTCTAATAGAACAGTCATCTGTATATCCTTTGACTTTCATATTCCCTATTAGAGTAGTGATAGGATGTCTAACGTCTAATACGTTGTCTCCTATCTTAGGATAATTCTTTCTTGAAACGCCTAGAGAATTTGGATGAGGAATCATTACCTCGTTGTCTTCTAGTGAGTTATCACATATAAATAGGGAATATACACCCATTTGTCTGTGTGATTTCTTAGCATACTTCTTAAATGCTGTTGAGCCTGTTAAAGACTCTTTTATAGATTTGATTGTAGAGTTGTATGCTTTCTCTATCATGTCATCAAATCTTTTTGTTTTTTCTTCGTCTTGTGTGTTTTCTTTGTAAATTCTAAACTTACATATAGTAAGTAGATTTACAAAGATGTTGTCAGCTGAGTTTGGTATTACCTTGTTAGTTGGTTTATAGAAGAAATAACTAACTTTTCTTAATAATCTAGTTAGTTTGTTTTCTTCATAGCTAGTTACTCCTAACACCATATTACTAGCTCTAACTAGTTCTTCTTCAGACATATTTAATAACTGCATATATTTAACCTTCTTCTTCTCTACAAATTGAGATCTCGCAGTCATTGTGCCTGCTATCTCTTGTAATAAAAATAAAGTTTCTATTCTCATCACTCTATTAATCTTACAGTTAGGTGTTTTACCTGCAAGATAATAAAGTATATTAACAGCTTCTCTGTCAAAAGATAAATCTGTTTCTTTGTATTCCATCTCTACAGATTTAGATACCTTTACTGTTTTAGGTATCATTTTAGATTTACTAGCTTTAAGAAATACAGGTTGTCCTATATCGTTTATATAGAATAAAACCGTATTTTCTCTATTTGCGTATAGTTCTGCTTTATCCTTATCTACGTGTTTAAAGATAAGGTCAGCAGATTGATACACGTCAGTTAGTTCATGTCCTTTAGCAAGAATTAATTTCTCAAGTAGAGGTCTTGCTAGTTCTCCCTCTACTCCTTTGATAATAGACAAATAAATTTTCATATAACTTCCCCTCCATTTTTCCATTTTCTCACTTTCAGCGTTGCACCCCTTTACTGCACAATATTTAAAGGGGTATATTAAAAAAACGCCCTTACCTATATATAAATAGGCAAGAGTGTTTTAATAGATTAATTACATTTACTAAGTTCTTCTTGAAGATCACTCAAATAGTCTTCTAACAATTCATAAAATCCATCAGTACTATCTTTGTATTGTTCCATCAACTCTTTAGTAGAGTTAATGTTTTTAATTAATTCTTCTCTAGTCATTTCAACCACTCCTTATTGTTATTTGTTTAAAAATATTATAAAAAATCTCTAGATTACCCTATATATAAATAAGATAATCTAGAGAAACCAAGTTAATTATTTTTCTAATTCAGCTAAGTCCATTTTTAAATAATGGACCTTCTCATAGTCCCCAGCCATTTCGGCTAGGTCTAATTCGTATTCAAGCTTTTCTATTTCTTTTATTTTCTTTTGAAGAGTTCTTTTCTCTTCAAAATACTTGCTTTGCATTTGCATAGCTCCTTCTTCCTCGTCTAGCATTCCCATGTAATTAGCTTCACTAGCCCAGTATCCTAGGTTCATGATTCCTTCCTTTAGATATTCAATTCTTTCTAACATTTCCTTTTTAGTCATTCTGACCACTCCTTTTAATTTATTTTATTTATGCCTTATCTTTCTCAAGCATATAACAAAAGAGCCTAACTATATAGTTAACTAAGTAACTGTTAGGCTCTTCTATCTATGATCGATTATTCTTCAAACTCTTCTGGGTTATTTTCAATGTACTGTTTAGTTGCCTTTCTTTCGGCTTTGTAGTAAGACCAAAAGAATTTTATTAAAGTTGGTGCTAATGGTAGGAAGATTTCTCCTCCTACACTGTATGTTCCTGTGTATATTCTCCACAACAGGATTAATATAGTTATAATCATAAAAACTAAATCTAACATTATAATCTACCTCCTTTGAAAGCTTTAATATTATTTTCTTGTTCCTCGTCAGATAGATTTCTCCATCTAACGTTTTTATCTAGATACTCTGTAATGTTGTTATAAAAATTATGCTCTTCTTCCATTCTGTCCATAGATATGTAATGGTATTGATATTCACCATTACAATTTACCAACATATCTACTCTTAAAACATTTCCTGTATATACTCTTCTATAATCAACTACACTTATTTTTCTTTCCATTTTCTTTTCTCCTCTTATTTATCAAACAATAAAATAACCACTGTGTAGTGTCACCGATCCCGCACCCTTTAATATGATTTTGGGTATAACGGGAATAATAAAAAGAGCCTTTCGGCTCTTTTTATTAATTATTGCTTTTTGTTCTAGAAAGGAAATCATCTTTGATGGTTTTAGCTTTATTACCAAAAGCAGAAGATAATTCACCGTAGTTTTCTACGTGAATACCATTTACTGTAACGTAAAAATCTTCGTTTAAGCTTCTGATTGTTGAATCGTAGATTTCACAATAAATACCATCTTTGGTTTTATACCATACGAAGTTATCCTCTTCACTTTTTGTTAGTCTTTCTAGATATGGAGCTAACTCCATATTTTCTTTTTGTTTTGCCATAAATACCACTCCTTTTAATTTTATACTGAACCGCAAGAAACGATTCAAAAAGTGGATACTCTAGCCTATGGGGAGGGCTCGAAGTCAAGGTTTTATTTGAGGGAATAAAACCTAGTATCCATACAGCGAACTTAAAAATTTTCTCCAAAAATGAAGTCCAATAAAATAAAAACAATCCTTTTCTCCAAAAACAAAAATAAAAAATAAATATAAAAATTTTTCCAAAAAATGAAGTCCTTAAAATTGCAAAAAAATATATTACGTTTTTAAAATATAAGTGGTATAATATTATTAACAAACAATGTTATTACAATAATTTTAGGAGGGATAAAAATGAGAAAAGAATTAATTGGTATCTCAGCAGGAACAACTGCTGTTGCAGGGACATATACTATAGTCGGAACTGTAGGAACTGCATCAACAGGAACAGCATTAAGTGCATTACATGGAACAGTAGCAACTAAAGCTACATTAGCAACAATAGGTGGAGGTTCTTTAGCAACTGGTGGATTAGGTATTGTTGGAGGAATTTGTGCATTAGGAGCTATTTTTATAGGAGTATTTTCTTTGATTAATTGGTTGCTTAGATAATATAAAAAATATATTAATAAAATGGAGTGTAAACTAAATGACTATAATATTTTGAGAAGAACATTTAACTTTTGTGAGTTAGGTGTTCTTTTTCAATTATTTAGATGATATAATTATATAAAAACGGGAGGGATTTATTATGTTTGATTTTGGTAATAAGAAAGATAAAGAAATAGAAACTTTAAAACAAGTAATAGCTAAACTAACTTTTGAAAATATGGAGAAAGATAAAACTGTTGATTATTTAATTGGTGAAGTAAATAAATTAAGCAATATAGTAAAAGAATTGGAAGAAGAATTGGAAAAAGAAAAAATAGGTATAGAATGTGAATTTAAAGAAGACTTTATAAGTAAAAAAGATGAAAATGGAAATGAAATAAAATTTTATGAAACATTAAATACTCGTTATAAAGATGTTTATGAAATAATAGAAAAAATTAATACTACAGTTGAAAATGATGAATTTACATATTTTAAAATGAATAAAGAATCAGACGGAGAATTTAATTATTTTTGTAATGAATTTCAATATAAAAATCTAGATGTTTTAACTAATAATTTTATAAAATATAATTGTAGAAATAATACAGTATTTACTTATCATCAAATACCGTTTAGAAGTTTAGATGATTTATATAAGATTATGGATTTTTTTGAAAGTATTAAACATATAGAATTTTTTAATGCGTATAAAGAAAATGAAAAAGCAGGTTATAATGAATTGGGAAAGAAAAAATATGAAAGACGTATTAATCAATGGTTTGAAATAAAAGAAGTTGAAATAATAGATAAAATAAAATTGAAATTATTAACT
>ERZ773142.1129-NODE-1129-length-16580-cov-38.3677_pt1 | contig 16580 bp, 14 predicted proteins | sample MGYA00580853_ERZ773142 | MGnify/ENA primary metagenome ERZ773142 (study PRJEB29015, sample SAMEA2737862) | human gut metagenome | biome: human gut; feature: human-associated habitat; material: faeces | place: China | collected 2012 ... | reverse complement strand
GCGTTGATAGTGTTTAAAAAGTTTTCCACATTATCAACAAAGTTTTCCACCTATCAAATTGTTTCCTGTTATTTTTACATTGCTTCTATTTTCATTTTGATGTAGAATGTAGTTGAGATACTCTGCTTATCTCTCATTTTATATTAATTAGGAGTTTACCATTGATGAACATTGTAGAAGAAAACTGGGAGCAGATTTTGAATAAGATGAAACTAGAATATTGCTCATCCAATATTTCGTACAATACGTGGATCGCACCACTTACCGTTTACGAAGTAACCGATGACACCGTCTATATTCTTGTAAAATTACGTGCCAGCCTGGAGCACATTGAAGAAAAATACCTGCTTCCTTTTAAAGTATGTATTGCAGAAGTCACAGGATACGAATATGAAGTCTCTTTCGTGACTGACGATCATGTTGTCATCCAGGAAAAAAAAGATACGGCAGTAAAAAAACAGCAGTCAAATGCGATTTTCGAACAGGCCAACCTGAATCCAAAATACACATTTGATACTTTTGTTGTAGGAAGCAATAACAATTTTGCTCATGCTGCATCCCTTGCTGTTGCGGATTCTCCGGGTGAGATTTACAATCCTCTCTTCCTCTACGGAGGTGTAGGACTTGGAAAAACCCACCTGATGCACTCCATTGCTCATTTTATTCTGGAAAAGGATCCGACGAAAAAAGTCCTCTATGTAACCAGTGAGACTTTTACGAATGAACTAATCGATGCTTTGAAAATAGGTAAAAACGGAAATGAACTTGCGATGACGACATTCCGTGAAAAATACAGAAATAATGATGTTCTGCTCATTGACGATATCCAGTTTATCATCGGAAAAGAAAGTACACAGGAAGAATTTTTCCATACATTCAACCATCTTCATGTTTCCGGAAAGCAGATCATCATCTCCAGTGATAAACCTCCAAAAGATATCGAGACTCTGGAGGCACGTCTGCGTACCCGGTTTGAATGGGGACTAATCGCGGACATCTCCTCTCCGGACTATGAGACCAGAATGGCCATTCTCCGGAAAAAAGAAGAACTGGACGGACTGGAGCGATACCACATTCCGGATGAGGTCATGCAGTATATTGCCAATAATATTACATCCAACATCCGTGAACTGGAAGGCTCTTTGAACAAACTCATCGCGCTTGCCAACCTGGAGAACAAGCCGATCGATATTCCTCTGGCTGCAGAAGCCTTAAAAGATATGATTTCTCCGAATAATACACGGGAAATTACACCTGAGCTCATTATCGAGGTCGTTTCTGACCACTTTAATGTACCTGCTGCCGAGTTAAAAGGTAAAAAACGAAACGCTGAGATCGTTCTGCCTCGTCAGATTGTTATGTATCTCTGCCGTAAAATGACCGATACCCCGTTAAAGACCATCGGTCTGATTCTTGGCGGCAAAGATCATGCCTCCGTCAGCCATGGTGTCAAGAAGATTGAACATGATGTAAAGACGGATGAGGCTTTGAACAATACCGTTAACATCATTAAGAAAAAACTGAACCCCATTTAATTTGGAGTTTATACAGAACTATTATGAATCTAAACGTTTATTTTCTGAGGGTTTTTTGACCCTCAGATTCTTTCCGTTTAAGTGTGGATAATTCTGTGGAAATGCTGTGGATTATAGTGTTAATAAAATAATTTCTCAAGGAGGCAGTAAAAGTTATACAAACACCGTCCCCTTGTTTTCCATACTGTTTCTACAGACTTATGAAAGTGGACAACCCCTTGATTTATAAGGCTTTGAAGCATTTATCAACATATCCACACCCCCTACGGCGGCTAAGGCGGAAAACTTTTATATTTCTCTTTATAAGATTCGGCTGCTAAAAGTTTTCCACTACAAATCATATTTCACAAATTCGAAAGGAGATTATCAACAGATGAGAATCGTATGTACGAAATCCAATCTTGTAAAAGGAGTCAGTATTGTTTCTAAAGCTGTTCCTTCTAAAACAACAATGCCTATCTTAGAATGTATTTTAGTTGACGCATCGACAGATGTTATTAAGTTGACAGCAAATGATATGGAACTTGGAATTGAAACCCGAATTGAAGGTGATATTTTAGAAAGAGGTATCATCGCATTAAATGCTAAGATTTTTTCGGAAATTGTAAGAAAGCTTCCGGACAGTGATGTTGTAATCGAAACAACATCTGACAATCAGACTCTGATCACCTGTGAAAAAGCAAAATTCAATATTGCAGCACAGTCCGGAGAAGATTTTTCATACCTTCCTGTAATAGAGAAAGAAGATTACATTACTGTCTCAGAATTCACATTAAAAGAAGTGATTCGTCAGACAATTTTCTCCATCGCAGATAATGATACAAATAAGATGATGACGGGTGAATTGTTTGAAATTGAAGGCAACATGCTGAAAGTTGTCTCACTAGATGGTCACAGAATCTCAATTCGTAAGATAGAATTAAAAGAAAATTACGCTCAGAAGAAGGTCATTGTCCCTGGAAAAACGCTTCAGGAAATCAGCAAGATCATTGGTGGAGAGGCGGAAGCACTGGTTGATATTTCTTTCACAAAGAATCATATCGTATTTGAATTTGACAAAACAGTTGTTGTATCTCGTTTGATCGAAGGAGAATATTTTAAAATCGATCAGATGTTATCCAGTGACTATGAAACAAAAGTCAGAATCCATAAAAAAGAACTTCTAGACTGTATTGACCGTGCCACCCTGCTTATCAAAGAGGGAGACAAAAAACCGATCATTATCGATATCAAAGACGGAACGATGGAATTAAAGATCAAATCCCAGATCGGTTCTATGGATGAAACTATTTTTATTACCAAAGAAGGAAAAGACTTGCTCATTGGATTTAACCCGAAATTCCTGATTGATGCTCTTCGTGTCATTGACGATGAGGAAGTGGATCTGTATTTTATGAACGCGAAAGCTCCGTGTTTCATCAAAGATGAGAATCAGAGCTATATTTATCTGATCCTTCCGGTAAATTTTAACGCAGTTGCGTAGAAAGTAGAGTGCATATGGAAACAATTAAATTAAGAGAAACAGATGAGTTTATTAAGCTTGGTCAGGCATTAAAGGCAGCAGGACTGGTAGAATCAGGAGTCGAAGCCAAGGAAGTTATTCAGGATGGAATGGTCACGGTAAACGGAGAGGTTGACACAAGAAGAGGCAGAAAATTATATCCGGGAGATACTGCTTCATTTGACGGACAGGAAATAAAAATTGAAAAATAACGAAAAAACGTGTAAAATAGTTACATATTGATGGAGAAATTATGGTTATCAAATCTTTAAAGCTCAAAAATTACAGGAATTATGAATTACTGGATATGACATTTGATTCAAAGACAAATATCCTGTATGGAGACAATGCCCAGGGAAAGACCAATATCCTTGAGGCATTGTATTTGTCGGGTACGACAAAATCCCACAGAGGGACAAAAGACAGAGATTTGATACAGTTCGGCAGAGAGGAATCACATCTGGAGACGATCGTAGAGAAAAAGGGGATGGAATTCCAGATTGATATGCATCTCAAAAAGAACAGTCCAAAAGGAATCGCAATCAATAAAATTCCAATTCGAAAAGCAAGTGAGTTGTTTGGAATTGTACATTTTGTCTTTTTTTCTCCGGAGGACCTCAATATTATCAAAGACGGACCTGCCGGCAGAAGAAGATTTATCGATCTGGAGTTATCTCAGATCGACAAAGTATATCTGAGCAATTTATCAAATTATAATCGAATCATCAATCAGAGAAATTCTCTGTTAAAAGAGCTTTATCATCAGGATCACTTAATGGATACGCTGGATATCTGGGATATGCAGCTTGCTGAGTATGGGACAAAAGTGATCGAGAGCCGAAAACAATTTATCCGGCAGGTCAATCAGATCATTGCCGACATACATTACAGGCTGACAGGCGGGAGAGAGCGGATTGAACTGTCTTATGAGAGCAGTCTTGGAAGTCTTTCTCTGGAGCAGGCTTTGAAAAAAAACCGGGAGAGAGACATTCGGATGAAAAGCACTTCTGTCGGTCCGCACAGGGATGATTTGTGCTTTTTATCAGGTGATCTGGATATTCGCAAATTCGGCTCACAGGGGCAGCAGAGGACAGCAGCACTGTCGTTAAAACTGTCTGAGATCGAACTGGTGAAAGAAGTGATCAAAGATACACCGATTTTATTATTAGACGATGTATTGTCTGAACTGGACAAGCACAGGCAAAACTATTTGTTAGACAGTATTCATGATATACAGACCGTGATTACATGTACTGGGCTGGATGAGTTTGTGAATCATCGATTTTCTATAAATAAAATTTTCCGTGTAAGCAGCGGAAGTGTGACAAAAGAAAACTAGGAGGTTTTTAAATGGGTGCAACAGGTACTGAATTTGATGCAGAATATGGAGCAGACCAGATCCAAATATTAGAGGGACTGGAAGCAGTAAGAAAAAGACCGGGAATGTATATTGGAAGCACTTCTGCAAGAGGACTTCATCATCTGGTATATGAGATTGTAGACAATGCGGTAGATGAGGCATTGGCTGGATATTGTGATACGATTAATGTGAGTATCAATCCGGACAATTCTGTGACGGTCGTTGACAACGGACGAGGAATCCCGGTTGGATTAAACCACAAGGCAGGGATTCCTGCGGTAGAGGTTGTATTTACGATTCTTCACGCCGGCGGAAAATTCGGCGGAGGAGGATACAAAGTATCCGGAGGTCTGCACGGAGTAGGTGCGTCCGTTGTAAACGCACTCTCTGTATGGCTTGAAGTTGAGATCTACAACGAAGGAAAAATTTACAAACAGCGATATGAACGCGGAAAGACGATGTATTCGTTAAAAGTAGTCGGTGAATGTGATCCGGATAAAACCGGAACAAAAGTTACATTTCTTCCGGATGGCGAGATCTTTGAAGAGACTGTATTTGAATACGATGTATTAAAGCAGAGACTGCGTGAGATGGCATTTCTCACAAAAGGGCTGAAGATTATTCTGCAGGATCTTCGTGAAGAAGAAATCAGAGAGCATACATTTCATTACGAGGGTGGAATCAAAGAGTTTGTCACTTATCTGAACAAAAGCAAGACACCTTTGTATGACCAGATCATTTATTGTGAAGGCGAAAAAGACGGAGTAGTTGTCGAGATGGCCATGCAGCATAACGACTCCTACAGTGACAATACGTATGGATTTGTAAACAATATTACAACTCCGGAAGGGGGAACTCATATTGAGGGATTCAGAAAGGCATTGACGAAGACCTTTAATGAGTATGCCAGAAAGAATAAACTGCTCAAGGACAATGAGCCGAATCTGTCAGGTGATGACATTCGTGAAGGTCTGACAGCGATTGTCAGTGTTAAGATCGGAGAGCCGCAGTTTGAGGGTCAGACCAAGCAGAAGCTCGGAAACAGTGAAGCGCGTGGAGCAGTGGACAACATTGTCAGCACTCAGCTTGAGATTTTCCTGGAGCAGAATCCGTCTGTCGCAAAACAGACAGTAGAGAAATCTCTGATGGCACAAAGAGCAAGAGAAGCAGCAAGAAAGGCCAGAGATCTGACCAGAAGAAAATCAGCTCTGGAGGGGATGTCCCTGCCTGGAAAACTGGCGGATTGTTCAGACAAAAATCCGGAAAACTGTGAGATCTACATCGTCGAGGGAGATTCAGCGGGTGGTTCTGCAAAGACAGCGAGACAGCGTGCGACACAGGCGATCCTTCCACTGAGAGGAAAAATCCTGAATGTAGAAAAAGCAAGGCTGGATAAGATTTACGCCAATGCGGAGATCAAGGCTATGATCACGGCGTTTGGAACAGGAATTCATGAGGATTTTGATATTTCCAAGCTGCGGTATCATAAGATTATTATCATGACTGATGCCGATGTGGATGGTGCGCATATCAGCACCCTGCTTCTGACATTTTTATATCGTTTTATGCCGGATCTGATCAGAGAAGGCTATGTGTATCTGGCACAGCCGCCGCTGTATAAGCTGGAAAAAAATAAAAAAGTCTGGTATGCATACAGTGATGAGGAATTAAATGAGATTCTTACAGAAGTAGGACGTGACAGCAATAATAAGATTCAGCGTTATAAAGGTCTTGGTGAAATGGATGCGGATCAGCTCTGGGAGACAACAATGGATCCGGAGCATCGTGTACTTTTGAGGGTGACTATGGATGACGAGACATCTTCCGAACTGGATCTGACATTTACTACACTGATGGGAGACAAGGTAGAACCAAGACGAGAGTTCATTGAAGAAAATGCCAGATTTGTTAAAAATCTGGATATATAGAATTGCAATACACTTAAAAAACAAGGAGAAGGAACATGGAAGATAATATTTTTGATAAAGTCCATGAAGTTGACCTGAAAAAGACAATGGAGACTTCCTATATCGACTATGCGATGAGCGTTATCGCATCCCGTGCCCTGCCGGATGTCAGAGACGGATTAAAGCCGGTACAGAGAAGAATCCTGTATTCAATGATCGAGCTGAATAATGGACCTGACAAACCGCATCGTAAATGTGCGCGTATTGTTGGTGATACAATGGGTAAATATCATCCTCATGGCGACAGCTCTATTTATGGAGCACTGGTAAATCTGGCACAGGAATGGTCTACGAGATATCCTCTGGTTGATGGACACGGGAACTTTGGGTCTGTAGACGGTGATGGCGCTGCTGCCATGCGATATACAGAGGCACGTCTGAGCAAGATTTCCATGGAGATGACTGCTGACATCAATAAAAATACCGTAGATTTTGCACCGAACTTTGACGAGACAGAGAAAGAACCGACAGTTCTTCCGGCCAGATTCCCGAATCTTCTGGTAAACGGAACATCCGGTATTGCAGTCGGAATGGCAACGAACATTCCGCCGCATAACCTGCGTGAAATCATTGGCGCGGTCGTGAAGATCATTGACGACCAGATCGATGAAAACGGAGAGACAAGTATTGATGATATTTTAAAGATCGTCAAAGGACCGGATTTTCCAACCGGAGCAGAGATTCTCGGAACAAGAGGAATTGAAGAAGCATACCGCACAGGACGCGGTAAGATCCGTGTGCGTGCGATTACCAATATTGAACCAATGGCAAACGGTAAGAACAGGATTATCGTAACGGAGCTGCCATACATGGTAAATAAAGCCCGACTGATCGAGAAGATCGCAGAGTTGGTACGTGATAAAAAGGTAGATGGGATCACCGATTTAAGCGATCAGTCCAGCCGTGAGGGAATGCGCATCTGTATCGAATTGAGAAGAGATGTCAATCCGAATGTAATTTTAAACCAGCTTTATAAACATACACAGCTGCAGGATACCTTCGGTGTGATCATGCTGGCTTTAGTCAACAATGAGCCAAAAGTCATGAATATCCTGGATATGCTGAAGCATTATCTGAAGCACCAGGAAGAGGTTGTGACGAGAAGAACACAGTATGAGCTGAACAGAGCAGAAGAGCGTGCTCATATTTTACAGGGATTACTGATTGCACTGGATAACATTGATGAGGTAATCCGGATTATCCGCGGATCTAAGAATGTTCAGACTGCCAAGGAAGAATTGATGTCCAGATTTGATCTGACAGAAGTACAGGCGAGCGCAATTGTAGATATGCGTCTGCGTGCACTGACAGGTCTGGAGCGTGAGAAGCTGGAAGCAGAGTACGAAGAACTGATGAAGAAGATCGGGGAATTAAAAGCGATTCTTGCGGACAGAAAACTGCTTCTTGGTGTGATCAAAAAGGAGATTCTTGTCATTTCCGAAAAATATGGAGATGAGAGAAGAACATCCATCGGATTTGATGAGTTTGATATTTCCATGGAAGATCTGATCCCAAGAGAAAATGTGGTGATCACCATGACAAAAATGGGATACATTAAGAGAATGTCCATGGATACATTCAAGAGTCAGAACCGAGGCGGAAAAGGAATCAAAGGAATGCAGATCCTGGATGATGACTATATCAAGGAACTGTTTATTACGACAACACATCACTATATCATGTTCTTTACAAATACAGGACGTGTGTACCGTCTGAAAGGCTATGAGATTCCGGAAGCAAGCAGAACTGCGCGCGGTACTGCAATCATCAATCTGCTGCAGCTGATGCCGGATGAGAAGATCACAGCAATGATTCCAATCCGGGAGTACGAGGATGGACAGTATCTGTTGATGGCAACAGAAAAAGGTCTTGTGAAAAAGACTCCGATTAAAGATTATGCAAATGTCAGAAAGACCGGACTGGCTGCGATCGTTCTCAGAGAAGATGATAAACTGATCGAAGTGAAGATTACAGATGATGAACAGGATGTGATCCTGGTTACAAAATACGGTATGTGTATCCGGTTTAGTGAGAAGGATGTGCGTCCGACAGGCCGTGTTTCTATGGGAGTGCGTGGCATGAACCTTGGAGATCATGATGAAGTAATCGGAATGCAGATCAGCGATCAAGGAAAATATCTGCTCATTGCATCTGAAAAAGGTATGGGCAAACTGACAGATATGGATGAATTTACAAGACAGAACCGTGGAGGAAAAGGTGTAAAATGCTATAAGATCACGGAAAAAACAGGCGATGTGGTTGGTATGAAGGCGGTCGATGAAGACAGCGAGATCATGATGATCAATACGGAAGGAATCGTGATCCGTATGAAGTGTTCCGACATTTCTGTATACGGACGAATCACATCCGGTGTAAAACTGATCAATCTGCCTGAGAATGAAAAAGTTGCAAGTATCGCAAAAGTAAGAAAAGCATCTGCAGAGATCGATGGAGAAGAAATCGAAATTTCTGAGGATGAGGAAGAGACAGACGTTCCAATAGAAGAATAAAGAGAAAGAGCCTTCGCATGATATGCGGAGGTTTTTTTAAAACAAATAATCAGATAAAATATAAAAAAATAAAGAATATAAAGAAAATATAGATAAAAACAGTAAATTATAGTATAATAAAGAAAAAAGAACCATACAACAAAATAAAGTGCACACAAAGGAAACCAGAAAACCAATGATTAAAATGAAATCAGGGAGAGGAGCGTGAGATTATGAAAAAGGCAAAGAGTTGGCTGGCACTACCTTTAGCAGTTTGTATGTTTGCAGTTATGATTTTTTCAGTTGCAGAGGCGGCGGAAACAAGTGATGAAAATCCGGCTGAGGGAAGACAAGAGATTACGATCATCAATACAAATCATATAACCTGGCCGGTCATCGGAGAAATGCCGTCATATGAATTAGAGGTTCCTGCCGGTGCACACTATTTTATCAATATGGTTGAATGGACGACGAAGAACGGAGAAAACACGTTACTGTCAACAGATAAATTTGAGGAAGGTGAGTATGAGCTTCATGTAACATATGAAGCAAAAGAAGGATATCAATTCGCAGCGCCGGAGCTGATTACTGTGCTTTCTGGAAATGAAGTACAGGGAACACCAAAGGTCGAAGAATCAGAGAATGGATGGTATCGGATTATAACATTCTCATTCACGGCAAGACAGTCAGAAAAGCATCAGCACGATATGTTGGTGGTTCAGGAAAAACTACCGACATGTACAGAAGCCGGATATAAAGCCTGCTATCAGTGTCAGTCCTGCAAAAAGCTGTATCTCGACAAGGCGGGAACAGAGGAGACAACGGTAGAAGAGATTACGCTTCCTCCGACGGGACATCAGTATCAGGATGGAATCTGTACTGTTTGCGGCGAGATCGATCCGGATTATGTAAAACCACATGAGCACAGCATGACAGCAGTACAGGAGAAAAAACCAACATGTACAGAAGCCGGAAATAAAGCATACTACCGGTGTGAGACTTGCGGAAAATTATATCTGGATAAAGATGGAAAGAACGAAACAACACTGGAGAAGGTGACGATTGCAGTAACAGGACACATATATCGTGATGGAAGATGTGTAGTATGTAAAGCCCTGGTTCCAGCAGTCAAGACTGGTGATTTTGATAACGACTATGCAAAATGGGTGATTGGACTGCTGATCTCACTCAACATTATTGTAGGAGCGATCATTTATCGAAAATCAAGAAAAATAGGATAACTGGATTGTATCACCCCCTTTCCGAAAGAGAGCCGGAACCTCAAAAGAGAGCATCCGGCTCTCTTTTTTTGTTTCAATTTTGAAGGAACTATACTATAATACTGGATAGTGAAAACAGAAACCTGATGATTGTAAAAAATTCTAGGAGGCATTATGATTCGTACAATTGATGTGAGAGAAATCTCAAAAAATATCAAAGAAATGTGTATTGAAGCAAACCACTATCTGTCAAAAGATATGGACACAGCAATGAAACAGGCGGAGCAGGACGAAAAATCACCGCTTGGAAAACAGATATTGGGACAGCTGCAGGAAAATTTAAAAATTGCGGCTGATGATATGATTCCAATCTGTCAGGATACCGGAATGGCAGTTATATTTCTGGAAATCGGGCAGGATGTGCATCTGGAGGGTGGCCTTCTGGAAGAGGCAGTCAATGAAGGGGTCAGACAGGGGTACACAGAAGGTTTTTTAAGAAAATCTGTGGTAAAAGATCCATTAATCCGTGAAAATACAAAAGATAATACACCGGCAGTGCTTCATACCAAAATCGTTGCAGGAGATAAGGTGAAGATAAAAGTAGCACCAAAAGGATTTGGAAGCGAAAATATGAGCCGTGTATTTATGTTGAAGCCGGCAGAAGGTATTGAGGGAGTAAAACATGCGATTCTGACGGCAGTCAGGGACGCCGGTCCGAATGCCTGTCCTCCGATGGTAGTTGGAGTAGGAATCGGGGGAACCTTTGAAAAATGTGCGCTGATGGCAAAAGAAGCTCTGACAAGAGAAGTGGGGGTACATTCTGACATTCCATATGTAAAAGACATGGAAGAGGAGATGCTTGTGAAAATCAACAGCCTTGGAATCGGACCCGGAGGGCTTGGAGGAACAACTACTGCGCTTGCAGTTAATATCAATACATATCCGACACATATTGCAGGGCTTCCGGTAGGAATCAATATCTGCTGTCATGTAAACAGACATGTCGTTCGTGAACTTTAAAAGAAAAACAGAAAGGAAAGCATTATGGGAAGACATTTGCAGGCTCCGATTTCAAAAGAAGAATTAAAAACTCTGAAATCAGGAGATTATGTATATATTACAGGAACTATTTATACAGCGCGGGATGCTGCGCATAAAAGAATGTATGAAACACTGCAGAATCAGGAAAATCTTCCGATTGATATCCAGGATCAGATTATCTATTATATGGGACCGTCTCCGGCAAGGGAAGGACGTCCTATCGGTTCTGCAGGTCCGACAACGGCCAGCCGCATGGATAAATATACACCACAGCTTCTGGATCTTGGGATGGGTGCGATGATCGGAAAAGGAAAAAGAACACAGGATGTGATTGATGCTGTAATCAGAAATGGTGCAGTCTATTTTGCGGCAGTAGGAGGCGCAGGAGCGTTGCTGTCAAAATGTATCACAAAATCAGAAGTTGTTGCATATGATGATCTGGGGACAGAAGCAATTCGAAAGCTTCAGGTAGAAAACTTTCCGGTAATCGTTGTCATAGACAGTGAGGGCAATAATTTATATGAAAGTGCAATCAAAGAGTATTGCACCTATAAAAATGAGTAATTTCAGGAGCAGAAAAAATGAAACGTATTTTATTAATGGTGTTTCGGAATATCTTACTGGTTCCGTACATGTGGATCAAATTGTGTCACAGAGCGGCACACCCGGAAAACTATACACTGGAAGAACATGTTAAGTTTTTAAAGTGGATTGTTTTTCGTGCCAACAAAGGCGGAAATGTAAAAATAGAAGAACATGGTGCAGAAAATCTTCCAAAAGAGAACGGATTTATGTTTTTTCCGAACCATCAGGGAATGTATGATGTGCTGGCTATATTAGACGCATGTCCATATCCGTTTTCTGTAGTAGCCAAAAAAGAAGTAAAGGATGTTCCGTTTTTAAAGCAGGTCTTTTCCTGTATGCATGCATATATGATAGACCGGGAAGATATCAGGCAGTCTATGCAGGTGATCATTGATGTATCAAAGGAAGTTCAAAATGGAAAGAACTATCTGATTTTTGCCGAGGGAACCCGTTCTAAAAATGGAAATCAGATCGGCTCCTTCAAAGGCGGAAGCTTTAAAGCTGCAACCAAAGCAAAATGTCCGATTGTTCCGGTTGCATTGATTGATTCTTTTAAACCATTCGATACGAAAACAATCAGTCAGGTTACGGTACAGGTACACTTTTTAGAACCGCTGTATTATGAAGAATACAAAAATATGAAAACTACGGAGATTGCAGAGATCGTACATGACCGTATCCAGAAAATAATTGATGAAAATTGTCCGGAAAGGGCTGAAATACAATGACATTAACACAGTTAAAATATGCGATCACTGTTGCACATGCCAGATCTATGAATGAAGCGGCGAGAAGACTGTTTATTTCCCAGCCGAGCTTATCCTCAGCAATCAAAGAACTGGAGACAGAAATCGGGATTGATCTGTTTCGAAGAACCAACAGAGGCGTGTCTGTTACGCCGGAGGGCGAGGAATTTATCGGGTATGCCAGGCAGGTTGTGGAGCAGTACCAGCTGATCGAATCCAAATACGTGGAAAAAGAAAATCAAAAAAAGAAATTCAGCGTATCAATGCAGCACTATACATTTGCAGTAAATGCCTTTGTAGAGATGGTGAGACAGTTCGGCATGGAAGAATACGAGTTTGCTGTTCATGAAACAAAAACATATGACGTGATTCAGGACGTTAAGAATTTCAAAAGTGAGATCGGGATTCTGTATGTCAATGAGTTTAACCGGAAAGTACTGACAAAATTATTCCATGAGTGTAATCTTGAATTTCATGAACTTCTTAAGTGCAGTATTTATGTGTATATGTGGAAAGGACATCCCTGGGCAAATCGGAAAGAAATTGAACTGGAAGAGCTAAATGAATACCCTTGTCTGTCTTTTGAACAAGGGACGTACAATTCCTTTTATTTTGCAGAAGAAGTGCTGAGTACATTTGAATATAAGCAGCTGATCAAGGTAGATGATCGGGCGACGATTCTGAATTTTATGGTAGGATTGAATGGATATACCTTATGTTCCGGTATCATCTGCGAGGAACTTAACGGGGAAGAGTATTGTGCAGTAAAGCTGAAATCAGATGAAGTGATGACCATTGGATACTTGGTCAGAAGCGGAGTTGCAATCAGTCCACTCGGGAAAAAATATCTGGAAGAAATATCAAAATATAAAGACAAAACGTTGGATATCAATTAAAATATCACAGCCAGTAATAGGAAAAAACTATTACTGGCTGTATTTTTTTGGAATTAACACATTTCCAACTAAAATGATATAGTTAAATACATCCCAAACAGAATAAGGGAAAACGAATAAAAAATGGAAGGAAAAAGCAATGGCGGAAATTAAAATTGAAAATGTGTCCAAAACATATTCTTCCAAAGAAGGAACTGTTCAGGCGTTAAAAAATGTAAGCCTGACAATAAGATCAGGAGAAATTTACGGAATTATCGGAATGTCAGGAGCAGGAAAAAGTACATTGGTACGATGTATGAACTTTCTGGAGCAGCCTACATCCGGAAATGTATTGATAAAAGGACGTGCATTGGGCGGGCTGAAAGAGAAAGAACTGAGAAAGCAAAGAGAACAGATTGGAATGATCTTTCAGCATTTTAATCTTCTGATGCAGAAATCAGTACTGGAAAATGTGTGTTTTCCGATGTATATCCAGGGCAAAAAGAAAAAGGAAGCAAGAGAAAAAGCGGAAGAACTTCTGGAAATCGTAGGATTGAAGGAAAAAGCAAATGCATTTCCTTCTCAATTATCAGGTGGTCAAAAACAGAGAGTTGCAATTGCAAGAGCACTTGCAACATCGCCTAAAATCTTGTTATGTGATGAAGCTACAAGCGCTTTGGATCCACAGACAACAGCATCGATTCTGGAATTGTTACAGGAAATCAACCGGAAATTTAATATTACGATCGTGATCATTACCCATCAGATGTCTGTGGTCAGAAAAATCTGTTCTCATGTAGCGATCATGAAATCAGGAGAAATTGTGGAGACAGGAAGTGTGTCCGAGATATTCAGTCATCCAAAATCAGATGTGGCAAGAGAATTAATCCGAAAAGATGAAGGAGATGATATCAGCAGAGCAGAATCTTCCGGCAATACAAAAGATCTGATTCAGAGCGGCAGAAAAGTACGAATTGTATTTTCAGAAAATTCGGCGTTCCAGCCAGTGATCGCTAATATGATCTTAAAGTTCCGGGAACCGGTCAACATTCTGCGGGCAGACACAAGAAATATCGGAGGTGTTGCAAAAGGCGAAATGATTCTGGAGTTTGCAGGAGACAGCAGACAGGCAGAGGAAATGCAGAACTATTTAAAAACATGTGGCATTGAACTGGAGGAGGTGACGGATGATGTGGAGTGAAGACGTGATCTTAATGATTTTAAATGGAGTAAAAGAAACTTTATATATGACACTGGCATCTACGATTCTGGGATATGTCCTTGGTCTCCCAATGGGAATCTGCCTGGCAGTATCAGATAAAGACGGTTTGAAACCAAATGCAGTGTTATATAAGATATTAGATCTTATTTCAAACATTGTGAGAAGCATCCCGTTTCTGATTCTTTTAATCCTTGTGATACCGCTCACGAGATTGCTCGTGGGGCAAAGCTACGGATCATCAGCAACCATTGTTCCACTGGTGGTGGCAGCAGTGCCGTTTATTGCAAGAATGGTGGAATCTTCGGCTAAAGAAGTGGATGAGGGAGTGATTGAGGCTGCAAAAGCAATGGGAGCAGGAAATTTCACGATTATCACCAGGGTTCTTCTCGTAGAAGCAAGAACATCTCTGATCACAGGAGCGACAATTGCAATAGGAACGATCCTCGGATACTCAGCTATGGCAGGAACTGTAGGCGGCGGTGGACTGGGAGATATCGCCATCCGTTATGGATATTATCGATATCAGTCTGAAATCATGATCGTGACAGTTGTTCTGCTTGTGATACTGGTTCAGATTTTCCAGTCGGCGGGAATGAAAGCTGCATCTGTACTGGATAAAAGAAAATAGAAAAACAGCAAAAACAAAAGGGAAAAGGAGAGAGAATATGAAAAAGGTAACAGCAATTATATTAACAGGGATCTTAACATTAGGAGTACTGACAGGATGCCAAAGTAATTCAAAAGCAGAGGAGAAAGGCAGCAGTGAAGATGCAAAGACGATTAAAGTAGCAGCATCTGCAACTCCACACGCTGAAATATTGGAACAGGCAAAATCGATTCTGAAAAAAGAAGGATATCAGCTGGAAGTGACAGTGTTTGATGACTATGTGCAGCCAAATGAAGTTGTAGAGAGCGGAGAATTTGATGCAAACTATTTCCAGCATGTGCCATATCTGGAAAGTTTCAACGAGGAAAAAGGAACTCATCTGGTAGATGCAGGAGATATCCATTATGAGCCATTTGGAATTTATCCAGGAACAAAAAAGAGTCTGGATGAAATTTCCGAAGGTGATAAAATCGCAGTGCCAAATGATACGACAAATGAAGCCAGAGCATTGCTTCTCTTACAGGACAATGGAATTATCACATTAAAAGACGGGGCAGGACTCAATGCAACAGTAAATGATATTGAAGAAAATCCATATAATGTAGAAATTGTAGAACTGGAAGCTGCACAGGTAGCAAGAGTGACCGGAGAAACTGCATATGTAGTACTAAATGGAAACTATGCGCTGGAAGCAGGATATTCTGTAGCCAAAGATGCGCTTGCATATGAAAAATCAGATTCTGAGGCTGCAAAAACATATGTAAACATTATTGCAGTAAAAGAGGGAAATGAAAAAGAGGAAAAGATACAGGCTCTTGTAAAGGCATTGAAATCAGATGAGATTAAAGAATATATCGAAAAAACCTATGACGGAGCTGTGATTCCTTTTGAATAAGCACGACAATTGCACATGAAAATGGAACACTAAGGGCGGACATAACAACAAATCAAAGAAAAATAAAAAAGTTTGAATTTAGACATTGACATTGTGACAACAGTCTAGTATAATCACATATGCACTGTTGGTGCACAACTGAATAAATGCTGTAAGATATTACAGAAATTCAGGCGAGGAGAAATACTCAAGAGGCTGAAGAGGCGCCCCTGCTAAGGGTGTAGGTCGGGAAACCGGCGCGAGGGTTCAAATCCCTCTTTCTCCGTTTAGTGCCTATGCACTAAAATGTATTATCAAAATGGATTTAAAAAGATTCAAAAAAGTGTTGACAAACGAAGATACACGTGATAATATATTAAAGCTGATTCGAAACAAGCGAAAGTTTGAAAAGAATCACAAAAAAAATAAAATAAAAAAGTTCTTGACAAACAGAAAACAACATGATAAAATATCAGAGTTGCTTCTGGAGAAAAGAAACAACAAAGAACCTTGATAATTAAACAATAGACAACAACCTTGAAAATTTCTTAAGAGAAG
>ERZ773142.1117-NODE-1117-length-16859-cov-12.6761_pt1 | contig 16859 bp, 17 predicted proteins | sample MGYA00580853_ERZ773142 | MGnify/ENA primary metagenome ERZ773142 (study PRJEB29015, sample SAMEA2737862) | human gut metagenome | biome: human gut; feature: human-associated habitat; material: faeces | place: China | collected 2012 ... | reverse complement strand
AAAAGATTTAGAATATTTATAAAATTATTTTTTGAATAAAAATTAGAAAAAATTTTTAAATAAAATTATAAGAATGATATAAAAAAAACAGATAATCTGTTATAATATTATAAATGAATTATTAAAAGAACAGAAAGGAATAAAGAAATGTTAAAGCAATTAATACGGGCTATAGATATTTTTAAATCAAAAAGAAAAATTATAAAAAAAGCAAAATATTTAGGAAATAATATAGTAATTAATGATAAAGTTCAAATAAATTCTAATACTTATATAGGAAATAATGTTGGAATAAATGGTTTAACTATTAGAGAAAGTGGTACAGTAAAAATAGGAAATAATATATCAATAGCAAAAGGCTGTTTAATATTAACAGGAAACCATAATTATAAAACTGGATTACCATATGGAGATGATAGTATTTATAAAAATGTTGAAATTCAAGATAATGTATGGATAGGACAAAATGTTACAATATTAGGTGGAGTAACAATAGGAGAAGGAGCAATTATACAAGCTGGTTCTGTAGTAGTATGGGATATTCCTAAATTAGCTTTAGCTGGAGGTAATCCAGCAAAACCATTCAAATACAGAGATGAAAAACTGTACAATGAAATGAAAGCTAAAGAAATATACCATTGTTTTAAAGCTAAGAAAAAATATATGATTAATTCAACATATTGATGAAACAATAAATTTATTAAAAAAGGATAACAATTATGATAAGAAAATTAAATAGAATTTTTCAAGATTATATGAGAGAAAAAAGACTTAAAATAGGAAAATATATTTGGGATAGAAAAGAAAAAGAAAAAATTATTGAAGGAAATAATTTTATTGAAGCTAATAAAATAAAATCTATTTTATTTTTAAGATATGACGGGAAAATAGGGGATATGGTAGTAAATACTCTTATGTTCAGAGAAATAAAAAAGAATTATCCTGATATAAAAATAGGAGTTGTAACAAAAGGAGGAGCTAAAGATATTATTTCTAATAATAAAAATATAGATAAAATATATGAGTATAATAAAAAATCAAGTGAAGTAAAAAAGCTTGCAAGAGAAATAGCTTTGGAAAAGTATGATTTGCTTATAGATTTTTCTGAAATGCTTAGAGTGAATCAAATGATGTTTATTAATATATGTAAGGCAAGATTTAATATGGGACTTGACAGAAAAGATTGGAATTTATTTGATATTTCTGTAAACTCAAATGAAGATTTTAAATGGACAGAACATATAACAATAAGATACAAAGCTTATCTTGAAAAATTAGGTTTAGAGAAAAATAAAATAGATGTTGAGTATGACATTTGTATTGATAAAGATAATAAATATAAAGAATTCTTTGAAAATATTAAGCAAAAGAATACGGTTGTTTTAAATCCTTATGGAGCGAGCAAACATAAAAGTTTTAATATTCAAACTTTAAAAAATATAATAAATTATTTTAAAGGCATAGATATAGCAGTAATTTTATTATATTTTGGAGATAAAAAATCAGAATTAGTTAACCTAAAAAATGAATATACATATATTCCTAAAGATATAAAAAGCATTCAAGATAGTATAAAAATTATTGAAAAATCTGATATGGTAATATCTCCAGATACATCAATAGTCCATATTGCTTCTGCTTTAAAGAAAAAATTAATATGTGTCTATCCACCAAAAGGAGGAAAATACGGAGTAGACCATTTGGTTTGGTCCCCTATGGGGAAAAATATAAAAATACTTTTCTGTAGAGATAAAGAAAGCAGTTATGATGAGATAGATATTAATACTTTTGATTTTGAAGAATTTAAGAAAGTTGAAAAGGAACTTGAAAATGGAATGTAAAAAGGAAAGATATAAAGGATACAATCTTTATTATTTTGAAGAAAAATTTTTTGAGATAGGAAAAAAGATAATAGATAAGAATTATAAAGAAGAAAAAATTTTAAAAAACACAAAAAGAAATTTTGTGGAAATTATTAGTGTAAACAAGGAAAAGTTTGTTTTAAAAGAAAATAGAAATGAACATATAATTCCTCAAAGAAAACTAATGACATTTTTTAAGAAAGGCGAAGCTCTTACAACATTGATAAATTTAAATGAATTAATAAATAGTTATTTCTTAAAGGAGTTTGTAAAGCCTTTTCTTGTTATAAATAAAAGAAAATATGGATTTATAACTTATTCTGCACTTATTATGGAAAATATAAATGGTGAAGAAGATAGAAGTTATTTAGATGAAATTGTAAAACTTATGGAAAAAATTCATTCTTTTAAAATTTATCATGGGGATTTTAATCCAGGAAATTTTTTATTAGAAAATGGAAAGATTAGAATAATAGATACTCAAGGAAAAAAAATGTTATTTGGAAATTATAGAGCTCATTATGATATGCTTACTATGAAAATGGATTCTTATAAGGAAATGATTTATCCGTATAAAAAAGATGTAATGTATTATTTTACATTAGGTATAAAAAAAATAAAAAAAAATAGTTTTATAGAAAAAATAAAATATAAAAAGAAAAAGCTGAGAGAAAAAGGATGGAAAATTTAATTTTGAAAGGAAAAATTATGGGAAAAAAGAAAATAAGTGTCATAGTAACAGTTTATAATAGACTTGAATATGTAAGAAATGTTGTATTGTCTCTTATAAATCAAACAAAGCAGATAGACGAGTTAATTTTGGCTGACGATGGTTCTAGAGATGATGTAAAAATGGTAATAGATGATTTATTTGAAAAATGTAAATTTTCTATTAAACATATTTATCAGGAAGATTTAGGATTTAGACTTGCAAGGTCAAGAAATAACGGAGCAAGAGAAGCAGAGGGAGAGTTTTTAGTATTTTTGGATCAAGATGTAATTTTACCTGATGATTTTGTGGAAAAAGTATATGAAAAAAGAAAAGAAAAAATGATAGTTTTTTGTAGAGGATATTTAACATCAGAAGAAGAAAAAAATAAAATTTTTAAATTCATAAATCAAGAGAAATATAATTATAAAAAAATATATGAATTAGCATATAATAAATATTCTGCAAAAATTTTAAATAAAGTAGTTTTTAAAGATAAATTATATAGAATTTTATACTGGTTAAAATTACGCTCAAGAGGGACTAAAATGGTAGGTCTTATGTTTGCATTGTATAAAAAGGATTACATTGCAATAAATGGTTTTGATGATAAGTATAAAGGTTGGGGGCAAGAAGATGATGATTTTGGAAATAGATTTTTTAAATATGGAGGAGAAGTTTATCCTTTAAAATTAAAAAAAGAATATTTGTTTCATATGTATCATCCTTTTGCTAAAAGCAAAGCAGCAAGTTTGAATGTTGATTATTATCACAAGAGAAAAAAAGAAATTTCTAAAAATAATTATAAATGTGAAAATGGATTTTTTAATTCTGTGGATCAAGATGAATATGTAGTAAGAAAATTAAAAGATTAGAGAGGTTAAAAGTGAATAAAAGAATAAAAATTTTATTTTATAATGGAAGTCTCAGAATGGGTGGAATAGAGAGAGTTCTAACAGAAGTTCTTCAAAATATAGACAGAGAAAAAATGAAAATAGATTTGGTTATAGAGGATGGAATAAAAAGTTTAAATGTATTTGAAAAAGATATTCCAGAAGATATAAAAATTTATTATTTAAAGCCTGAAGAGATTATAAAAAAAACAGATTTCTACAGGCAAAAAAGAAAAAATATATTTTATAAAATAATATATAATTTGATGATGAACTATGAAAGTTATATAAAAAAACAAAATTTGAAAAAAATAGTTGAAAATAATCAATATGATGTAGTTATAGATTTTGATATGGGTTTATCAAAGAATATTGATTTAATAAAAACTGATAAAAAAATAGCATGGGTTCATTCATCAATAGAAAACTGGTATCAAAAAAAATCAAGAATAAAAAGATTGGGAGAAAGACTTAAGAAGTATAATAATATTGTTACAATATGCGATGAAATGAAAAAGGAAACAATAAAATTATATCCTTTTTTAGAAGAAAAAATAGTAAGAATTTACAATCCTTTTAACTTTGAAAGAATTTTATTTTTATCAAATGAAGAAGTTGACGATAAATTATTTAAAGAAAAATTTATTGTTGCTGTTTCAAGATTGACACTTCATCAAAAAGATTTTATTACACTAATTAAAGGCTTTAAAAAGGCAAAAGAACTAAAGAATTTTGATGAAAAATTATATATACTTGGAGATGGTCCAGATAAAAGAAAGATTCAAAGTTTAATTTTAGAAGAGAAAATGGAAAAAGAAATAATTTTACTTGGAAATATAAAAAATCCATATCCATGGATAAAAAATTCAAAAATGTTAATACATAGTTCAAAATATGAAGGTTTTGGATTAGTCTTAGTAGAAGCATTAATTTTAAATAAGATTGTAATATCAAGCAATTGTCCAGTTGGTCCAAAAGAGGTACTTGAAAACGGAGAAATAGGCTATTTATATGAGGTGGGAGACTATAATAAACTTGCAGAATTAATTATAGAGAATATAGAAAATTCTAAGATTAACATGGAATTATTAAATCAAAAAATTCAAAAATATAAAAAAGAAAATATAATAAAAGAATATGAAGAATTAATTTTAAATTAGATATTAGAAATAAAGAGGAGAAAAATGGAAAACACAAGATTAATGAATAAAGAAAAATATATGCAAGTAAAAGAAATTATTTTATATTTATTTGGGTTAAGTTTTTTTTATAATTTTAATATAAGTAAGATATTATTAGGTTTTATGTTTGTATTCCTTTTAATAGATATTTTATATTTTAAAGAAAGATTAGAATGTGGAAGTGATAAATTAAGAAATTTCATATTTTTTTTAATAATAGGTGGAACAATTTGGAATTTTTTGGCAGATTTTAATTATAGAGCAGCTAGAGCATATTTGAAAATAAATAGATATGCAGTGATAATATTTTATTTATATCCATTGGTTAAATATAAAAAAGAAATTTTAAGAAATTTTTTAATAAGCATATTATTTAGTTATGTGATATTATTTTTTAAAGGAATAAAATTTTATAATTTAAATAAAAACTTAAGTTATTATAGATTTAGTATTTTTGAAGGAGCTATAAATGTAGGGGTATTAGTAGCTGTGGTTGCTGCGTTTTTCTTTGGAAATCTAGTACAAGAAAAAGATAAAAAATTAAAAATTTTAAATTTAATTTTATTTTTAACATCATTATTCTTAATTATGATTACTCAGACTAGAGCTTCAATGCTTGGTTTAATTGGAGCAGTGGTGTGTATGGTAATTTTTAATAAAAATATAAAATTAATAGTAATAACTGGAATTTTAGGAAGCTTACTTTTATTTGGCTTTATGCAGACTCCACAGGCAAGAAGATTTAGAACGAATACTTTTAATGTGAAAGTTTCAACAGATAATATGTCAAATGGATTAAGAGTTGAAATGTGGAAGAGCGCAATATGGAGATTTAAACAACATCCTATAATGGGAAGTGGAACAAAACAAGATGATAAATTATTTGATGAGTATGCAAAAAATTTACCAGAAACAACAAAAACAGAAAAAATTTTTAAAGAGACATTAAGAGAAAAATTTAATGATGCTCATAGCATGTACTTAAATGGGTTAACAGATAATGGATCTTTCTTTTTGGTACATTTAATTTTTCTTTTCTTTGTTTTACCATATGTTTTAATAGTTAATAAAAATTATAAATACAGATTACCTCTTGTTGGAGGATTATCAGCATACTGTATTTATGGGGTAGCATGGGCACTTTGGAGACATGGATGGAATCCAATGTTGTTATGGTTAATAGTAGCTTTAACTTGTTGTGGTTATCTTTGGAAAAATAAAGAATGAAAGGAATAATACTTGCAGGAGGAAGTGGCACAAGACTTTTTCCATTAACTAGGATAGTATGTAAACAATTACTGCCTGTTTATGATAAGCCTATGATTTATTATCCGTTGGCAACTTTGATGGAAGTAGGAATAAGAGATATACTTATAATTTCAACAGAAAAAGATATTATAAAATTTAAAGAATTATTTGATGATGGAAGTAATTTAGGAATAAATTTAAAATATGAAATTCAAAAAAATCCTAATGGGATAGCAGAAGCTTTTCTGATAGGTGAAAAATTTATCGGAAATGATGATGTTGCTTTGATTTTGGGAGATAACATTTTTTATGGTAAAAATTTTAGTAATATCTTAAAAAAAAGTTTGAAATCAAAATTAGAAGGAATTGTTTTTGGATATAAAGTAAAAAATCCAAAACAATATGGAGTTGTTGAATTTGATGAAAATAAGAAAGTTATTTCAATAGAAGAAAAGCCAATAATTCCAAAATCAGATTATATTATTCCAGGATTATACATTTATGATAACAGTGTTATAGAAAAAGCAAAAAACTTAGTTCCAAGTAAGCGTGGAGAATTGGAAATAACAGATATAAGTAATTTATATTTAAAAGAAGAAAAATTATTTGTAAAAATATTAAATGAAGATTTTGTGTGGTTTGATACGGGAACTTGTGATTCCTTGCTTGAAGCACAAAATTTTATAAAATTAGAACAAGAAAAGACAGGAAAATATATTGGGTGCATTGAAGAAATTGCTTATAAGAATAATTGGATAAATAAAGAACAGATAATAAAATTGGCAAAACAATTGCAAAATACAGAATATGGAAAGTATTTATTGAAATTGATAGAAAAAAATTGAAGGAAATAAAATGAAAAAATTTATTAAAGAAAAAACTTTTATAAAAGATTTATATATAATAAAACCATTTGTTCATAATGACAGCAGAGGTTTTTTCTACGAAAGTTACAATAAAAAAGATTTTTTTGAATTGGGAATAACAGATGAGTTTGTGCAGGATAACCATTCTAAATCTCAAAAAAATGTCTTAAGAGGACTTCATTTTCAAAAAAATTATCCACAAGGAAAATTAATAAGGGTTATTAAAGGAAAAATATATGATGTGGTTGTAGATTTAAGAAAGGAAAATTCTACTTTTGGAAAATGGTTTGGAGTAGAATTATCTGAAGAAAATAAGTATATGTTATATATTCCTAAAGATTTTGCACATGGTTTTTTGACTTTGGAAGATGAAACGGAAGTTTTATATAAAGCTACAGACTACTATAATTCTGAAGATGAAGATGGGATAATTTGGAATGATAAGACACTTAATATAGATTGGAAATTTAAAGAATACGGTATAGATGAAAAAAATCTTATTTTATCTGAAAAAGATAGAAAGCAAAAATCTTTTAAAAAGTAGATTATAATAAGGGAGAAAAGATGTTAGGGAGAGAAGAAATTTTTTTAGAATATTTTGATAAAGAAAAATTAAATAGTAAAGATTGTATCAGAAATTATAAAGACAGAAAAGTAATTTTTAAAAAAGAAATTGATGGAAAAATTTATTTTATAAAAAAATATGTTCCTTATGGAAATAGAGAAAAAGCTATGGCTTTTGGTCTACAAAGAGACAGAGCTGTTCACTATGAATATATTTCTAAGAAGTTAGATGAGATAGGAGTAAACCATGTTCATCCAGTATATTCTAAAGTAAAAAGAACTTCTTTTTTTAAAAGAAGTTCAATAGTAGTTACAGAATATGGCGGAGAAGTATTAGAAGATTTTATAGATGACTATAAAAATAATATGGATTTATTTAAACAATTTTTTGATATTTATATAAAATTATATAAAAATGGAATTTACTGTACAGACTATAATTTTGGTGGAGTTTTAGTTAACGGTAAAAGAGAATTATTATTAATAGATTTTGATGCTTATAAAACAAAACTATTTTTGACAAAGAAGTTTAAAAAGAAACTATTTTCTCAATTAAAAGATAAATGTATTGCTTTAAAAAAATATAAAGAACTGGAAGAATTCGGTGAAAGAGAATTGCAAAGAGTAATAAAGGAATTAAAGTGGGAGAATCTTTAAAAATAAAAAGGAAAATAAATGATATTAATAACAGGTGCAAATGGTCAGCTTGGATATGATTTTCAAAGATTATTTGATGAAATAAAAGAAGAATATATTGCAACAGATGTAAATGATTTAGATATTATAGATATAGAAAAAGTAAGAGAATTTGTGAAAGATAAAAATATTTCTCTTATTATAAATTGTGCAGCATATAATAATGTTGATAAGGCAGAAGATGAGCCTGAACTTTGCAGAAAATTAAATACTTATGCTCCAAGAGATTTAGCAATAATTGCAAATGAAATTGGTGCAGATTATATAACTTATTCAACAGATTTTGTCTTTGATGGGAAAAAGAAATTTCTTTATACAGAAGAAGATATTCCTAATCCAGTGTCAGTTTATGGAAAAACAAAACTAGAGGGAGAACAGGAAGTTTTCAGAGTAAAACCAAATAGTTTTGTAGTAAGAACTTCTTGGGTTTTTGGAGTTGCAAATAATAATTTTAACAAACAGGTTATTAATTGGAGCAAATCAAAAAATGAACTTTCAATTGTTGATGACCAAATATCATCACCAACATATTCAAGAGATTTAGCATATTATAGCTGGGAACTTATTAAAACTAAAAAATATGGACTTTATCATCTGTCAAATGATGGAGAAGCAAGTAAATATAATCAAGCAAAATATGTTTTAGATAAAATAGGTTGGCAAGGAAAATTAAATAGAGCAAAAACAAAAGATTTTAATCTGAAAGCAGAAAGAGCAGAGTATACAAAGCTCACAAGTAACAAATTAGAAAAGACAATAAATATGAAAATACCTTCATGGAAAAATGGAATAGATAGATTTTTAGAAGAATTTACAAAGTAAAAAGGAAAAACTATGTATAAAAATAAAAGAATTTTAGCAATTATTCCAGCAAGAGGAGGAAGTAAAGGAGTACCAAGAAAAAATATAATAGAAGTTGGAGGAAATCCTCTTATTAAATATACAATAGATTGCGGAAAAAATTCTAAATATCTTGATAGGGTAATAGTTTCTACAGAAGATTTAACTATTAAAAGAATAGCTGAAGAAAATGGGGGAGATGTTCCTTTTTTAAGACCTGCTGAATTAGCAGAAGACACTTCTAAAACAATAGATTGCATAGTTCATGCTGTAAATACTTTAAAAGCCATGGGAGAAGAATATGATTATGTTATGGTATTACAAAATACAGTTCCTCTTAGAAAATCATGGCATGTTGATGAAGCTATAGAAAAAATTATAGATAAAAATGAAAGAAGTCTTGTGAGTATTTCAGAGGTAGATGAACACCCAATTTTAATGAGAACTTTAAATGAAGATGAAAGTGTGAATAATTTACTTCATATGAATAGTACTATGAGAAGACAAGATTTTCCAAAGTTTTATAAAGTAGATGGAGCAATATATATTCAAAAAATAGATGATGAATTTAATTTAAATACAAGTCTGAATGATGGAAAGCTTGGATATATAATGGAGAGAAAATATACTACAGATATTGATAATTATATTGATATAAAAATAGTTGAGTATTATATTGAAAAAGAAAGAGAAAAAGAAGCAGAATTAATGAAATAGGAGAAAATCTTTATGAAAACATATCTAGTAACAGGAGCAGCAGGATTTATTGGAGCAAATTACTTAAAATACATTTTAAATAAACATGAAGATATTTTTGTGGTTGTTCTTGATAAATTAACTTATGCTGGAAATTTAAAAAATATTGAAAATGAATTAAAAGATAAAAGAGTTGAGTTTGTAAAGGGAGATATCTGCAACAATGAATTAGTTGAAAATATTTTTTCAAGATTTGACATTGATTATGTTGTAAACTTTGCAGCAGAATCTCATGTTGACAGAAGTATAGAAAATCCAAAATTATTTCTAGAAACAAATATTCTTGGAACACAAACTCTTTTAGATACAGCAAAAAAATATTGGACAATCGGCAAAGATGAAAAAGGTTATCCAGTATATAAAGAAAATAAAAAATATCTGCAGGTTTCAACAGATGAAGTATATGGAAGTCTTAAAAAAGATATAGCAGAAGGGAAAGAATTAACTTTTAATGATAAGAACTTAGATATTCTTCTACAAAACAGAGGAGAAGTAAAAACTTTTGGAAATAAGTTTTTTACTGAAACTACACCACTTTCTCCAAAATCTCCATATTCAACATCAAAGGCAAGTGCAGATATGTTAGTTATGGCATATCAAGAAACATTCCATATGCCAGTAAATATTACTAGATGTTCAAACAACTATGGAGCATATCAATTTCCTGAAAAACTAATTCCTTTAATAATAAATAATGTTTTACATGGAAAAAATCTTCCAGTATATGGAGATGGAATGAATGTAAGAGATTGGTTATATGTTGAAGACCACTGTAAAGGAATAGATACAGTTCTTGAAAAAGGAAGATTAGGAGAAGTTTATAATATTGGTGGATTTAACGAAGAAACAAATATAAATATTGTAAAATTAATCATTGATACAATTTCAAGAATAATGACAAATGAACCTGAATACAGAAAAATTTTAAAAACAGATTTAGAAAATATAAACTATAATTTAATAACTTATGTTCAAGATAGACTTGGACATGATGCAAGATATGCAATAGACCCAAGTAAAATAGTAAAAGAACTGGGGTGGTATCCAGAAACACCATTTGTGATAGGAATAGAAAAAACAATAAGATGGTATTTAGATAATCAAGAATGGATGGAAAATGTAACAAGTGGAGATTATCAAAAATATTATGAGAAAATGTATAAATAGAAAGATTTAGAAGTATTGAATTAATTATAAATTTTTATAATGTAAAATATATGTATGATATTATTGTAGTAACTTTATAAGAATATAGAGATTAAAAAATGGAGATAAAATTAAGGAGATAAAATTAAAATGAAAAATTTAAAAATAATATGTGTATGCAAAGGTAATGATCCAAGATGTATAGGTGGTATAGAGACTTTTGAAAGAGTATTAGAAAAAATTTTTGGAAATAATATTTTATTTTTTGTTTTTAATACAAAACATGAGAAAATTTTTAATAGTAAAAATATTATAAATATTCAAGAGGCAAAAACTTTTAAGGAAAAATTAATGTTAAAGTTTTTAGGAAAAACAAAATATTTAGAATATAGAGTAAGGCAAGAAAGACCAGATATTGTAATTGTTAATAAGCCAAAAGATTTAAGATTATTTAAAAATTTAAAAACAATATTAGTACAGCATACAGCTTTAAGTGAATATAAAAGCAAGTATTTAAAATCAAAAGATGTTATAAAATTAATTAAAAGAAGTTTAAATTATTTTGTTTTTTTATCAGAAAATAGTCAAAAAGAATTTTGTAAAGAATTAACTCTTGATATAAATAAAACTAAAGTTATAAGACATTGCTGTGAAGTGGAACTACTAGAAAATAAAAAACAAAAAAATAAAAAATTAATAATAATAGCAAGATTAGAAAACAATCAAAAAAGAATAGATTTAGCAATTAAAGCAATGAAGAAATTACCAGATTTTATTTTGGAAATTTATGGAGCTGGTTCAGATGAAGAAATGTTAAATAATTTAATAAAACAAGAAAAATTAGGAGACAATGTATTTTTAAAAGGAGCAACAAATAAAGTAAAAGAAAAATTAGATGAATGTAGTATATTTATTATGACAAGTGATCATGAAGGTTATCCAATAACAAGCATAGAAGCAATGAGAAGGGGACTTCCAATAGTTTTAAGAAATACTTTTGAATCAGCTCAAGATATAATTGAAGATAATGGTATATTATTAGAAAAAGAATGGAATGAAGACAAATTTGTAGAAGCAGTAAGAAAAATTTATGATAATTATGAATTTTATTCAAAAAATGCAGTTGAAATGGGGAAAAGACACGATTTTGAAATAATAAAATTTCAATGGAAAGAATTAATTGCAGACTTATCAAATTAAAATTTAACCTTTCCTTGTAAAACTAAGTCAAATTATATATAACCATTATTATTTTTAAAGGAGCTTTATATGAAGGAAAATATATATAGCAGAAGAAAAGTAGGGTTGCCTCCTGGAACAATTTTTTATACAGGAGATAAAGTAAATAAAAATATTGAAATGGAATTATATTCTTTTGACGGAGCAGAGATTCAGAGGAAAACTCTTAATGAGAGTGAAGATTTAAGTTTTTTAAGAGGAGAAGGAAAATTTAATTGGCTTAATATAAATGGGATTCATAATATTGAACTTATTAATAAAATAGGGCAAGTTTTGGGGATAAATTCTTTAGTTTTAGAAGATCTTACAAATATAAATCAAAGAGTAAAAATAGAAGTATGGGAAAATTATCTTTTTATTGTTCTTAAGATGGCAGGATTCAGTACAAGGAATAGAGTAGTTGAGTATGAGCAAATATCTTTTATTCTTGGAAAGAATTACCTTATAACTTTTCAGGAAAAAGAGGGAGATGTTTTTGATACAATAAGAAAGAGGATAGAAATGCCAGGATCAAAAATATTTCAGAGAGGGATAGGATATCTTACTTATGCTATGATTGATGTGATTGCAGATAATTATTTTGTTGTTCTTGATTCTATTGAAGAAAAAATTGATAGACTGGAAAGAAAAATTTTAAATGATTTTTCAGATAAACTGGCAGAAAAAATATTAAAATTAAAAGCAGAACTTTCTGTCTTAAAAAAAGGAATTTATCCTATAAGGGAAATAAGTGCAAAACTTCAAAGTGAAGATGTACTTCCTTATTTTGGAAAGAGTAATAAGATGTATTTATCAGATCTTCATGATCATGGGATAACAATATGTGATATTATAGAAAATATGACTTCAAGAACTTCAGAACTTTTTCAGCTTTATTATTCTATATTAAGCAATGATATGAATAATGTTATGAAAGTTTTAGCAATAATTTCAACAATATTTATGCCTTTAAGTTTTTTGGCAGGACTTTACGGAATGAATTTTAAATATATGCCAGAATTAGATTGGACATATGGATATTTTATAGTTTTAGCAATAATGGCAGTTCTTGTAATAGGAATGATTATAATTTTTAAGAATAAAAAATGGATGTAAAAGAAAAAGTGCTTAATTAAAAGCACTTTTTCTTTTTTGAGACTATATATTAAAATTTTATTATGAACCATAAAAAAAACACCTAAAGGTGTTATTATTTTAAAATGGCTGGGGCGGCTGGATTCGAACCAACGCATAACGGAGTCAAAGTCCGTTGCCTTACCGCTTGGCGACGCCCCAATACATTTTTACTCACAAAAATTATTATATCTTAAAAAGAAAAAAAAGTCAACAAAAATATTTAAAAATAAAATATAAATATAACAGTTATGAGAGTGTGTTATAATATAAGAAGATACATAAACAGGAGGTGCACAGTGAAATATAAAGCAGTTATTTCTGATCTTGACGGAACATTGTTAAATGGAGAGCATAAGATATCAGAATATACAAAAAATGTGATAAAAAAAATAATTGGGCAGGGAGTGAAATTTATAATTGCAACAGGGAGACATCATACAGATGCTCTTTGTTTTAAAAATCAGTTAGGAGCAGATTCATATTTAGTTTCAGCAAATGGTTCTAAAGTACATGATAATGAAAATCATGAAATAATAGTTCACAATATACCAAAAGATCTTACAGAGAAACTTTTAAATGTAAAAGTTTCTTCTGATATAATAAGGGGGGTATATGCAGGAGATAATTGGTTCACAGAAATTCATGTTTCTGAATTTGATGAATATCATGTTGAGTCAGGATTTAAACCAAAAGTTGTAGATTTTGAAAAGTTAAAAGGACAGGAAATTTCAAAAATTTTCTTTATAAGTGAAAATATAAAAGGACTTGAAGAACTTGAAAAAGAACTAAGAGCAAACCAAGAGTTTGTAGAAAAATTAGATATAACAGCTTCTTTAGATAATTGTCTTGAGGTTATGATAAAAGAAGCAACAAAAGGAAATGCTGTTATAGAAATTCTTGAGAAAGAAGGAATTCTTCCTGAAGAAGCTATAGCTTTTGGAGATGGACTTAATGATAAAGAGATGCTTCAGGTAGTTGGAAAAGGGGTTATAATGGGAAATGCCAGTGAAAAACTTAAAGCTCTTCTTCCAGATTATGAAGTGATTGGAACATCTTCAGAGGATGCAGAGGGGCATTATTTAGAAAAACTTTTTAAATAAATTTGACTGATAAAAAATAAATTGATATACTGGGTATAGGTATAAACAAAAAATAATCTGAGAACAGATATGAGGAGGATATTCATGAAAAAAATACTTATAATCGGTGGAGTTGCAGGAGGAGCGTCAGCTGCAGCAAGACTTAGAAGACATAGTGAGGAAGATAAAATAATAATGTTTGAAAAAGGCCCTCATGTTTCTTTTTCAAATTGCTGTTTGCCTTATCACTTAAGTGGTGTTATTGAAAGTGCAGAAAATCTTGTGCTTATGTCCCCTGAAAAATTTGCTGCCCAGTATAAAATAGAAGCAAGAACGAATAGTGAAGTAGTAAATATAGACAGAGATAAAAAAGAAGTTACTGTTAAAAATTCTCTTACAGGGGAGGAGTATACAGAAAATTACGATAAACTTATTCTTTCAATGGGAGCAAAACCAATTGTTCCTAAAATACCTGGAATAGAAAAAGTAAATACTTTTACAGTGAGAAATGTTGTTGATATAGACAGACTTAATAAATTTGTAAAAGGAATGGAAGGTAAGAACATTACAGTAATTGGTGGAGGATTTATAGGAGTTGAGGTTGTTGAAAACCTTAAAGAAGCAGGTTATAATGTTACTCTTGTAGAGGCTGCTAACCAAATTATGAGAACTTTTGACTATGACATGGTTCAAATTTTACATAAAGAAATTTATGATAAAGGTGTAAACCTTATTTTAGGTGATAAAGTAAGTGGATTTGAAAAAAATACTGTAGTTCTTGAGTCAGGAAAGAAAATAGAAGCTCAGGCAGTAGTTCTTGCAATAGGTGTTATTCCTGAAACAGAACTTGCTGTTAAGGCTGGAATTGAACTTGGAAAAACAGGAGCAATAAAAGTAAATCAAAATTATATGACAAATGATAATGATATTTATGCAGTGGGAGATGGTATAGAAGTATATAATGCTTTATTTAATGATTACTTTAAACTTTCTCTTGCAGGGCCTGCACAAAAACAAGCAAGAGCAGTTGCAGATCATATAAATGGAATGAGTGTAAAGAATAAAGGATATATAGGATCATCAGTAATTAAAGTTTTTGGCTATAACGGAGCTTCAACAGGGCTTACAGAATCTGTTATAAAAGATAGAAAATTAAGTTTAAATTATGAAACTATAGAAATAATTCCTTCTGACAGAGTAGGAATTATGCCAGAAGCAAGACCAGTTCATTTTAAACTTATTTTTGAAGTTCCTACAGGAAGAATTCTTGGAGCTCAGGCAATAGGAAAAGGAGAAGTAGCAAAAAGAATAGATGTAATAGCTACAGCTATTAAGTTTGGAGGAACAGTAGAAGATCTTAAAGATTTAGAATTATGTTATGCTCCTCCTTTTGGAACAGCAAAAGATGTAGTAAACTTTGCAGGATATATTGCATCAAACATTTTAAACGATGATTATAGACAAGTTCATTTCTCTCAAATAAGAGAGCTTTCTGAAAGTGGAGCATGTATTATTGATGTTAGAGAAAAGAATGAATATGAAATGAGTCATCTTAACACTGCTGTAAATATTCCTATGAGTGAGATAAGAGGAAGAATAAATGAAATTCCTAAGGACAGACCAGTATATATTCATTGTAAAAGTGGTCAGAGAAGTTACAATGTATGCCGTATGTTAAAACATTTAGGATTTGATAATGTATATAATGTATCAGCAGGTTTCTTTGGAATATCTTTATTTGAATACTTCAATGATAAAACTACAAACAGAAATCCTATATTAACAGGTTATTTATTCTAATAAATAAGGAAAGTTTATGGAGAAAGAAAATAAATATATAAGTTTAACACCTCAGGAAGTGAAAAACTTAATAGAAAAGGAAAAAAATCTTATAATAATAGATGCAAGAACTGAGATGGAATTTACTTATGAGGGAAGGCTTGAAAATGCAGTTCTTATGGATTTTCTAAAGCCCCGTATATTTAAAAGAGAGATACAAAAATATGATAAAGATAAAAAATATCTTGTATATTGTGCAGTAGGTCGTGTGAGTAAACCTGCCTGTGAACTTATGACAGAACTTGGTTTTAAAAGTGTCTATGAAATGGCAGGAGGCCTTAAAGCATGGCAGAAAGATGAAAATCTTATTTCCTCTGTATCAAAACTTGATGATGAAGAAGTTATTGAAGCAAGAAAAAGCATTGTGACAAGACTTAATAAAATTGAAGGGCAAATAAGAGGCATGAAAAAAATGCTTCTTGATGGAGAGTACTGTGGAGATATTTTAAATCAATCTCTTGCAGTAAAATCTGCTCTTAATGGTGTGAATCAGGAGATAATGGAGATGTTTTCAAATGTCTGTATAACAAGTCCTGAAGCTAAAGAAGATTTTTTCAAATATCTTAAAAAATTAATGAAATAATAGTATTTTCTGTTCATTTTCTTTGTGCAGCCAAAGAAAACGAACCAAAAGAAAGCTGCTCTGCTCACAAAAAATAATTTTATAAAATAAGAAGGGATTGTTGCAAATCTATAAAAATAAAATTTTATCCTGTGAAAATATTTTTTATTTATATTGTTCGTTTCACTCAGACAGTGTCATTTTTTAGCGTTCAACTCACTGCATAAATTACAAAAATATTTTCAATATCCTAAAATTTTATT
>ERZ773142.1100-NODE-1100-length-17088-cov-16.198_pt1 | contig 17088 bp, 13 predicted proteins | sample MGYA00580853_ERZ773142 | MGnify/ENA primary metagenome ERZ773142 (study PRJEB29015, sample SAMEA2737862) | human gut metagenome | biome: human gut; feature: human-associated habitat; material: faeces | place: China | collected 2012 ... | reverse complement strand
GAGTTTGTCATTTTTAGTGAAACGAACAATATAAATAAAAAATATTTTCACAAGAGAAAATTTTATTTGTATAAATTTGCAACAGTCCCTTCATTAAAAAATAAATTTATAAAATTTTGTTTTTACATATTTTCAGGGAAAATTTTATTTAAGATAATTCCTACAAAAGCTGCTATTGCAAGCCCAGAAAGAGAAACAGTTCTCCATACAACAATATTATCAATTCCTATTCCAAATACAAGAATAAGAGATGAGATGATAAGATTTCTTGAATGAGAGAAGTCAAGCTGTGCTTCAATAAGAGTTCTCATACCTACAGATGCTATCATTCCAAAAAGAATAACAGAAATTCCTCCCATAACAGGTGATGGAATTGTTTGAAGAATAACTCCGAATTTTCCAATAAAAGCAAGACAAATTGCATAACATGCAGCTATTCTTAAAATAGCAGGATCATAAACTTTTGTAACAGCAAGAACTCCTGTATTTTCACCATATGTAGTATTTGCAGGACCTCCTAAAAATCCAGCAACTATAGTTGCAATTCCATCTCCTAAAAGAGTTCTGCTTATTCCAGGATTAGCAAAGAAATCTTTTCCTACAACAGCTCCATTTGTAGTAATATCTCCTATGTGTTCAATGAAAACAACAAGAGCGATAGGTGCAATGGCAAGAACACTTGTCAGAGTAAATTCAGGCATAGTGAAAAGAGAGTGAGCAGCTTCAGAAGAAAGCCCAATCCATCCAGCTTCTTTTATAGGAGTGAAATCAACCATTCCCATAAAAATAGAAACAATATATCCCAAAGTAACAGATATCAGAATAGGAACTAATCTGAAAAATGATTTTCCAAGAATAGAAATAACAATCATAGATATTACAACAATTCCTGAAACTATTAAACTTTTTCCGTCAAAATGTCCGTTTGAATATCCAGCCATTGAAAGAGCAGTTGGGCTAAGTCTTAATCCTATAACAACTATTGTAGGTCCTACTACAACAGGAGGGAAGTATGATTTTATTTTTTCAACACCATAAATTTTTACAAGTCTACTCATAACAACATAAACAAGACCTGCAGCAATAACTCCACCTTTAACAGCTCCAATTCCACCATCTTTTAAAACAAGACCAATAGCTCCTATGAAAGCAAAAGATGAACCTAAGAAAACAGGTACTATTCCTTTAGTACATAAGTGGAATAGAAGAGTACCGATTCCAGCAGTAAGAAGAGCAATAGAAGGATTAAGTCCTGTAAGAAAAGGAACTAAAACTGTTGCTCCAAACATAGCAAGTACATGCTGTAAACCAAGTACAAGCTTACCTTTTGTTGTGATTTCTGTCATAATTATGTAACCTCCGTTAAAATTTTATAAGCATCTTTATTTTTTTCAAAAAAAAAGGATAGTGAATACACAATCCTTTTATATAATGTTTAATAATAAATTTTAAATTTAGTCATTTTATTAGTCCTTTTTTATTTCTAAAAATTATTTTAACATAAAAAATAAAAAAAATCAATACTAACAAAAAATCTAACAGGTTATTTATTTTGTATAACTCCTAATAATTTTCCTCTTGAAAACTCAATGATAGCTTTTTCCTCTTTGATAATATTACTTGTACAAATTGAATCCCCTCTTCTTAGAGTATGTTTATCTAAAGGATATTCAAAGCCAGTAAGAGTTATTTCTGATACAGTATCTGTCATAGGAATAAATGATATTGTTTTTCCTTTTTGTTTTTTTATTTCAGTTTTTTTATTTACTCTGAAAATAGTTTCTTTTTCATCAACAAAGAAAACATTATCAAATTTAAAAAGCAAGTTAAGATTTGTAAGAAGATGATCTGTTCTTCCTCCAAGTCCTCCTAAAACTACAATTTTATCAAAACCTCTTTTTGAGATTTCAGATAAAATAAGTTCTCCGTCAGTAAAATCTTTTCTGCTGTCAAATTCAATAATTTTGCTGCCACTTTTTTCAGCTATTTCTACAAGAGATTTACTTACAGAATCAAAATCACCCCATACTTCAAGAGGAAAAATTCCCATTTCAAGAGCATGTTTTAAACCTCCATCAGCACAGAATATATTATTTTCATTAATTAAAAGTTCTTTATAAAAAGAACTGCCGTTGTCCATAACACCGTTAAGAAAAATAAAAGCAGTATTAATGTTATTCATAATAAAAAATCTCCCTAATCGTCGTCCTTTGATGTATTAACTTCTATGAAAACAGGAATATGATCGGAAATAAGTTTTCTTGTTTTTTTATAATTTCCGTTAGCAGTGTCTATACCTCCACTTCTTCCTGTATATTCTTTTGTATAGATTTCAGATATAAAAATATTATCATATTGATTAGCATATCCTTTTGTTCCTATGGTAGTTTTCATATTTGGAGATATGCAATTTGTAATTTTATCTCTGTGAGAAAGAAGATTTTTAAATCCTTCACTTCTTACAGAAAGATTAAAATCCCCTCCTATGATAATATCATTTTCTTTTTTATCAGAGCTTTGAAAATAATCATATACCTTATCTAAATTCATAGCTTCTGCAGTTCTTACAGACTTATTTTTTCCATAAATAGAATGAATAATAACGAAGGTAAAATCAAATTCACCAATTTTAAAATCTGCACCATAAGGTTCTCTTATAAATTTATCTCCATTATCTTTATAGAATCCTTTTGATTTAAGAAATTTTACTTTATTTTCTTTCCAAATATAAGCATAGTATTCTTTATATTTTTTAGTACCTACAGGATAAGGAGAAATATGATAACTCCATTTTTCATGGGTATTTTTTTCAAGTTCATCAACAAGAGTTTCAACGCCTTCTCTGTTTGAGACTTCCTCAAGTCCTATAAGATCAAGAAGTACAAGGATATTGCTCAGTTCTTTGTAATCTTTTTCAGATTCTCCAAGACGGAGAGCATTAAAAGATCCTATATATGCTTTTTCCTCTGGAGAACTATATATAGTCAATGAGACAAATATAAAAAATATTGTTAAAATTTTTTTCATTTTCTATTGCCCCTTATAAAAAATAAAATTTTCTGACATTGAAAAAATTTTATTATTTCTTAGTAATTTTCAGGGAACATAATTCTTTCTACACCTTCAATTATAATATGTAGAATCATCATATGTATTTCCTGTATTCTGTCAGAAGTTTCTCCAGGTATAATGAATTCATAATCACACATACCTTTAAGTTTTCCCCCATCTTTTCCTAAAAGGACTACTGTTTTAAGTCCAAGACTTTTGGCTTTTTCAACAGCTTTAATAACATTTCCAGAATTTCCACTTGTAGAGATTCCTATAAACATATCCCCTTCTTTTCCGTAAGCTTCAACACCTTTTGAAAATATATAATCAAATCCATAATCATTTCCGACACATGTTATATGAGAAGAATCTGAAAGAGCTATAGCAGGAAGAGCTCTTCTTTCTTTTCTAAATCTTCCTGTAAATTCTTCTGCAAAATGAAGAGCATCACAGTTACTTCCTCCATTTCCACAGATAAGAACTTTATTTCCATTTTTAAAAATATCAGCTAATTCCTCAGCTATTTTTTCTGTTGTTTTTTCTTTTTCTTCTTTTTCTATAAAATCTTTTAAAAGTTGATATTCTGTCTTATAAGAATCTATTAATGCCATATTTCCTCCTTAAATGTAAAATTAACTGTTAATTTTGTATTCTGACATAAAGTTTAAAAATTTAATTATAGGTGTCAGGCTGCTTTTATCTTTTGTAACTACAACCTGATATCCATCTTTTATTTCATTAAGCTGTTCTACAACTTTAAATTCTCCGTTTTTTATTTCTTTATATACAGCATAGTATGGCAGAATGACATTAGCGATTTCATTTCTTACCATTCCTTTAATAACTTCAAGACTTCCAAGAACAGTTATTCTGTTGTCAAAAGAAATTTTATATTTTTCTTCAAGAAGATTGATAGCTTTTGCATTGTTAGGCACATTGCTTCTTGTAATAAGTGGATAATCAGCAACATTTTCCAATGTGATATTTTTTCTTCCTGTGATAAGAACATAAGGAACTTTTTCAACAGTTAAAACATCAAGATTGGAATCTACAATATGTTCTTCATCAAGAAGAGCAATATCAATTTCTCCTTCTTTCAGAGATTTTAAAAGCCATGCTTTATTTCCCATCTGAATTTCATATTCAATTTCACCATGTTTAGAACTGAACTCTTCCATAAGTTTTGGAAGAAGAGGATCTCCTATAATAGAAGTAGCTCCAATAACAATTTTTGCTTTTCCTAGTTTTATAATTCTGTTTATTTCTTTTTCAGCTCTCTGAACTTTGTTGAAGATATCCTCTGCCATTCTGTAAAGAGCTTCACCTGTATAAGTAAGCCTTATTTTTTTTGAGCTTCTGTCAAAAAGTTTTGCATTCAGAAGTTCTTCAAACTTTTTTACTTGAATTGAAACTGCTGATTGATTAATATAAAGTTTATTTGCAGCTTTTGTAAAGCTTTTTTCTCTTGCAACTTCATAAAATATTTTTAGATAATGTAAATCCAAAATATATCCCCTCCCTTTATAGCTGCTTTAATAAAAATAATAGTACCTCTGTTACTATATTATCATATTATCTATATATTTCATATATGTTTTTAAAAAATTTTTACTATTTTTTGAAAGTTGGACATTAAAAGAGAAAAGTGGTATTATAACTTAGAACTTAAAATAAAAGGAGTGAAGTATGAAAAAGATAAAATCAAGAAACGAAATAGATAAAAAATATAAATGGAATACAGAAGATATTTATAAAGATTGGGAAGAATGGCAAAAAGATGTTGAAGAGATGAAAAGTCTTATGAAAGAAATTCCACAATATGAGAATAAGATAGAAAACAGCAGGGAAGATTTTGTAAAACTTATAAAACTTGAAGAAAAACTTTCAAGAATATTGGAAAAAGTATATCTTTATCCATATATGCTTAAAGATCTTGACTCAACAGATCAGTTTGTTTCAGAAAAACTTCAGGAAATAGAATATATTTATGCACAGTTCAGTGTTGCAACTTCATGGATAAGCCCAAAAATTTTAGAAATTCCAAAAGAAAAAGTTGAAAAATGGATAGATGAAAATGATGAAATAAGAGATCATAAATTTAATTTAATGGAACTTTACAGATTAAGAACCCATGTTCTTGATAAAGATAAGGAAAAATTACTTTCACATTTTTCTCAATATATGGGAGCTGTAAATGATATTTACGACGAACTTTCTACATCTGATATTGTGTGGAATGAAGTAGAATTATCAACAGGAGAAAAGGTTCAGGTAACAAATGGATTATATTCAAAAATTCTTGATGGAAATAAAAATCAAGATGACAGAAGAAAGGCATTTGAGGCATTATATAATTCGTATAATGTAAATAAAAACAGTTATGCAGCTATATATAAAGGAATACTTCAAAGAGATGCAGCAGGAGCAAAAGCTAAAAATTATAAATCAACAGCAGAAAAAGCTCTTGAGCCAGATAATATTCCAGTAAAAGTTTATGAAAATCTTATAAGTTCAGCAAAAGAAAACAGCGAACCTTTAAAAAAATATGTTGAATTCAGAAAAAAATATTTAAATCTTGATTCGTATCATTATTATGATAACCAAATTAAACTAGCTGATTATACAAAAGAATTTTCTTATGAAGAAGCCAAAGACATTGTTTTAAAATCTGTAAAACCTCTTGGAGAAGATTACAGCAAAAATCTTGAAAAAGCTCTTGGAGAAGGATGGCTTGATGTTTATGAAACACCTAATAAAAGAAGTGGAGCTTACTCTCTTAATATATATGATGTTCACCCATATATGCTTTTAAATTACAATGGAACTATGGACTCTGTATTTACATTAGCACATGAATTAGGACATACTTTACACAGTATGTATTCAACAGAGCATCAGCCTTATGCAACAAATGACTATACAATATTTGTTGCAGAAGTAGCTTCAACTTTCAATGAGAGACTTCTTCTTGACTATATGCTTAAAACAGCAGAAAGCCGTGAAGAAAAAATTGCCCTTATAGAAGAAGCAATAGGAAATATTATGGGAACATATTATATTCAGGCTCTGTTTGCAGATTATGAATATGAGGCACATAAACTTGCAGAAGAAGGAAGCCCAATAACACCAGATGTTTTAAGTGGAATAATGACAAAATTATTTGCAGAATATTTTGGGGATACTCTTGTAATGGATGAACTTCAAAAAATTATATGGGCAAGAATACCTCATTTCTTTAACTCACCTTATTATGTTTATCAGTATGCAACAAGCTTTGCAGCATCATCAAGACTTTATGAAAAAGTAACAGGAGAAAACTACAGTATTGAAGAGAGAGAAGAAGCTCGTGTAAAATATTTGGAACTATTAAAGTCAGGAGGAAATAACTATCCTATAGAACAACTTAAAACAGCAGGAGTAAATCTTCTTGAAAAAGAAAATTTTGAAGCAGTAGCTCATGAAATGGAAAGACTTACTAAGTTACTTGAAAAAGAATTAAAAGAATTATAGTAAAAATAAAACCCACAGTTTTAAAAATCTGTGGGTTTTTTATATCTAATTATATTTTTTATTAAAGAACAGGCATTGTTGCATAAATTTCAGGTCCAATTGGAAGTCCTAAGAAATACCAAATTACAAGAACGATTGACCATACAACTAGGAAACACATTGAGAATGGAAGCATTGTAGAGATAAGAGTTCCCATTCCATTTTCTTTTCCAAATTTTTGAGAGTATGCAACGATAAATGCAAAGTATGACATTAAAGGAGAAATGATGTTTGTACTTGAATCTCCTATTCTGTACATAGCCTGAGTAAATTCTGGTGTAAATCCTATTTTCATAAACATAGGAACGAATACAGGTGCCATGATAGCCCATTTAGCAGAAGCAGATCCCATGAAAAGATTTATAAATGCAGTTACAAGAATAAATCCTACAATAAGAGGGAATCCAGTAAATCCTGTAGCTTCAAGGAAAGCAGCTCCTTTAACTGCAACTATTGTTCCAAGATTCGTATAAGAGAAATATACGATGAACTGTGCAGCAGCAAATGAAAGAGCAAGATATCCTCCAAGAGTTCCTAAAGAGTTACCCATAAGGTTTGCAACATCTTTGTCATTTTTAATAGATTTAGTAACAGCTCCGTAAACAATACCAGGAATCATAAAGAAGAACATGATAGCAACAAGAAGTCCGTTACCCATGAATTTATTTAAAGAACCGTTAACTCTGAATACAGCATTAGCAGGAACAGTTAAGTAAGCCATTACAGCAACAAATATAAGAAGAGAAATTCCAGCCCATCTAAGACCTTTTTTCTCAACATCGCTAAGTTCACTTATATGTTCAACATCATGTGTTCCTTTATATTCTCCAAGTCTAGGTTCAACTATTTTTTCAGTGATAAATGTACCAAGGAAAGTAATAATGATAGTAGAGAACATCATGAAATACCAGTTTGCTGTTGCAGGAACAAAATAGTCAGGTGCAAATATTCTTGCAGACTCAGTAGTGATTCCTCCAAGAAGAGGATCAATAGTTCCTATTAAAAGGTTAGCAGAGAATCCTCCAGATACTCCAGCAAATGCAGCAGCAAGTCCTGCTATTGGGTGTCTTCCTACAGAAAGGAATATAATAGCTCCAAGAGGAATAAGTACAACATATCCAGCATCAGAAGCAATATTTGACATTATACCAGCGAAAACAATAACAGCAGTAAGAAGTTTTTTAGGTGTAGACATTACCATTTTCTTAAGAACTGTTTGTATAAGTCCTGTACCTTCAGCAACTCCAACTCCAATCATTGCAACAAGAACTGTTCCAAGAGGAGCAAAACTTGTAAAGTTTGGTGTCATAGTATCAAAGATATATCTAAGACCTTCGGCATTCATAAGTGATCTTGCAGCAAGAGTGATTTCTTCTACAACTTTAGTTTTTTGGTTAAAACCAGTATAAGTTACAGTTACTCCAGCTCTTACACAAAGTTCTGAAACTACAATGATGATAAGTGATAAAATAACAAACAATGTTACAGGGTGAGGAAGTTTATTTCCTCCTACTTCAACAAAGTCAAGAAACTTGTTGAAAAAACTCTTTTTTGTTTTTTGTTCCATCAAAACCTCCATATATAAATTTAGTTTTATATAAATTAAAAAAATCAGTCCTTAACATTATATTATAAATTTAAAAGATTTCCAAATAAAAATAAAAAATGTGTAAAATTATCAGATGTTTTGAAAGATATTGAAAAACAAATGTTAAATAAAAAATAAAGAAAAAACCTGCCTATATTAAATATAGAATAACTATATAAAAATAAGCAGGTTATATTTAAAAATAAAAATAAATATATAAATTTTATATAAGACTAATTAAATAGTACAAATTATTTTTTTATAGCAAATCCTTTGTCTGTTTTTTCAATAAGATTTTCTTTAAGAAGATTTCCAATAGCTCTTTTAAATGCTTTTTTACTTATTCCAAAATAGTCATAAATTTCTTCAGGTGAAGTTTTATCATTGAAATAGAAAGCACCTTTTAAAATTTTCATTTTTTCAAAGATAAGCTTTGAGTCTTCATCCATTTGCTGATAAGCAAGCATTCTTGGAGCAAGATCAAGTTTTCCATCTTCACGGACTCTTATAACTCTTACTGTTACTTCCTCACCTATTTTAAAATGTTTGAAGTATTCATTCTTAGGAATCATTCCAAAATATCTGTCATCAACAGCAATAAAAACTCCAATATTTTCATCTATATTATAAACAGTTCCTGTAACAATATCATTTTTTTTATAATCTCTGCAAGGAAGAAGGAAACTGTATATTTTCATTGTTGCAGATATACGCCCTTTTTTATCTTCATAAAGTCCTACAAGATATTTTTTTCCAGGTTCAATAGGACATATCTCTTGTCCTTTAGGAAGAAGAAGTTCTTTTTTTAGTCCCCAGTCAAGAAAAGCTCCAAGTCTTGGATTAACATCAGTTGCAGTAAGTTTTGCAAGCATTCCAACAGTGGCAGCAGTTTTTCTTAAGGTTGCAATTGGTCTATCCTCAGAATCCATATATATAAGAACATCAAGTTCACTTCCTATTTCAGGCTTTTCTTCCATATCTTCAAATTCATTTTTAGGAAGAAGAATATTATCCTCTTCATTTCCTGTTTCAGCATCTAAGTACAATCCGATGGCAGTATAATTATTTACTTTCATCTTTTGTCTTTTTCCCATTTTTATCATTTTGAAATTCACTCCTTATATTCTGAAAAATAATATTTATTTTAAAATTATTTTGATTTATATTTAATATGTTTCAGTAATAATATATTATACATGGTAAGCAGAGAAATTACAAATGATATTTCTTTCCTTGAAAAAGAAATATTTAGATAGGAAGAAGAATATGATATAATAAATAAGAAAAAATAAGGGCAGAGGGGTAAGAAAAATGAAAAAAATACTGCTTGCAGTTTTATTAATTTTTTTATTTACAGGGTGTACAGTTGTAAAAAAAAGAAATAATTATAAAATTTCAAAACATTTTACTTTTTATGAAGCAACAAACAGCAGAACAGCTAAAAAATATGGGGTAAAGAATTATCCAGGAAGAGGAGATTTTAAAACTATAAAATATACAGCAGGGCGTATGGAAAAAATAAGAAATATTGTAGGGCAGCCTCTTACAATAAACAGCTGGTATAGAAGTCCCAATCTTAACAGGATAATTGGAGGGAGCACAACATCAGCTCACAGAGATGGTCTTGCAGTTGATTTTACAATAAAAGGAAATGCAAGGATAGCTTTTGATAGAATAAGAAGATCAGGATATAGTTTTGATCAGATGATTTATTATAAAAAAAGAAATTATGTGCATATTTCATTTAGAAAAAATAAAAGAACAGAAAGAAAACAGACTTTTATAAAAAGACATTAAAAAGGCTGTTGCAAATTTTATTTTATAAATTAGAAAATGCAACAGTCTTTTTAATACTCTTATTTTATATCCTTATGAATACGGACAGAAGAATTTGCTTTATAAAATTCTTCTTTGGTAATTAAAGGAGTAATAGGTATATGATATTTCTTTTCTTGAGAAAGTTCTCCTATATATGCTTTATTTGAAAGTATGTATTTTACTTTTGTATGATGCATTGGCACACAGAAAACATTTTCTATGTATCTTGATATTTTTCTATAAGAAAAATTTTTATTTCTTAAAACAAAAATACATTTAATAATAGGAGCTGTTTTTTCATCAATTTGTATAAAATCGTTTCCAACTATTTTATAGCCAAGAGGAATTTTACCTCCAGTAAAGAGTCTTTTTTCAATTTTATTTTTTTTACCACTTGAAGTTCTCATATTAATCATATTTTTTTCAAATGCAGCAAAAGCACTGATAATATCTTTCATCAATTTTCCAGAAGGATCGTTGTTGAATTTTTGATCTGCAGCTAAAAGTTCACAGTTGCATTTTTTTAATTCAAATTCAAGATACCCTAGAAGAATAGTATCTCTTGCAAATCTATCAAGCTTTTGAACTATAACATATTTTACTTCTTCTTTATTTTTTCTGATATATGCAAAGCACTGGGCAAGCCCTTCTCTTTTTTCAATATCTTCTGCACCTGAAATTCCCTCATCTGAAAAGATATCTAAGAGTTTGATATCTTGTTTTTCACAAAATTGAATAATTGCTTTTTTTTGAACTTCAAGCCCGCCTCCTTCTTTTACCTGCTTATCACTGGATACACGGACATAACCTATAGCTTTTTTCATAAATGACCTCTTTAAATTAAATTTAATTTTGAAGGTAACAAAAAAATTATACCAAACTAATAATATCACTTAATTCATAATAATACAATAAAAATATAGTAAGAAATTTTTTTTAAGATTTATAAAGTATTTTAATTAAAAAGTTTTGAAAAGAAAAAATTAAAATATAAAAATCTGAAAGGAGCACAAAAAGGGAAAAGGTGGCATTAAAAGCCACCTTTTTTGAAATAAATTTTAATCTAAATTAAAATAAAAACTTTTAGGATTTGAAACATATAATCCACAGACACTGCTTAAAGGTGTCATTGCAAAAGAGGAAGTAAGTGTTGCTCCAGTTCTTTCTCCTTCAATTAAATCAAAAATAGTTTTTTTAATTGAATGGTCAGGAAGAGAAGGATATCCAGGTACAGGTCTTATATTTATTTTCCATAAATTTTTATCAATGTATTTTTGAAGACATTCTGCTCCTGCTTCAGCTATTCTTGTAAGAACAAGAGTCTCTAAAAGACTTAAATAATCATTATCTTTAAAAAAATTACTGAAAACAGAAATAGTAAATGCTCCTATATAATCTTCTTTATTGAAAAAATCACTTAAAGAAAGAGAAGTGCTCTGAGGTTTATAGATTCCTCTTTTTAAAGGAATAGAAAAATTCTTTTGATTTTCTGTGATTGTAATACTGTCTTCATTTTTTTTACATGGAAAAATACCAAAGGAGCATTTAACAGTAAGTTTTTCTTTTTTCATTGTATCTAAGATCATTTTAATATCTTTTTCTACTTCTTTTTCTTCTTTTGTATCTTTTACTTTAAGATTATGAAAAATAAGTCCGTATTTAATAAAAGGCTCTGTATCTTTAACAGAAAACTCAATGAAATCTTTTCCTGTTTTTAAAGGAGAAGAAACAGGACTTAAAAATTTATCATTTGAACCTTCAGCTGAAGGTTTATTTTCTATACTTTTATTTTTATTATTATCATAATATATTTTTGCAATCTTATTAAGTTCATCAGCTTTTTCTTTAAGAAAATTATCTTTTTTATCAGAACATAACATTTCAGCTGCAGTAAGTGTATCAAGAGCATCAGCTGCATATAAAGTTTTATTTCTATAAATAGGTGCAAGTTTTATAGAGGTATGAAGCATTGAAGCAGCTGCCCCTGCAATAATAACAGGAATATTTAGACTATTTTCATTAAAAAGATTAAGAACTTTTTCCATTTCTTTAAGAGAAGGACTAATAAGCCCACTTAAAGTTACAACATCAGCTTTTTCTTTTATTGCAGTTTCAAATATTTTTTCTTTTGAAACCATAACTCCTAAATCTATAATTTCAAAGCCACTGCATTTTAAAACTGTTCCTGTTATATTTTTTCCTATATCATGCACATCTCCTTCTACAGTTGCCATAATAATTTTTCCTTTAGACTGGATTTTTTCATTTCCTGCAAGAAGAGGGGTTATAATATCAACTGCTTTATTCATAACACTTGCTGAACGAATAAGCTGTGGAAGATAAAGTTCTCCTTTTTCAAACATACTTCCTACTTTTTCCATTCCAGGCATAAGGATATTCTGAATTACTTCAATAGGGGAAAAAGTATTTAATGCTTCTGAGATGTCATTTTCAAATGAAGTGCTTCCTCCATATATAAGAGCCTTATGTATTCTGTTATAAAAATTATCTTCCAGATTTTCTTTTTTTACAGTATCAGTTTTTTTAACTGAAAGTGAAAGTATTTCATCAAGACTGTTTTCTTCTCCCCTTAAAAGTTTTTCAATAACAGATGTCTCATGTTCTGAAAGTTCAGGAGCAGACTCACCTGGATTCATTATAGCAAAATTCATTCCTTCTTTTTTAGCTGTTTTAAGAAATACAGAATGAATTGAAGCACGAAGAGCATTGTTTCCTCTAAAGGAGAAAGAAAGATTACTAAGTCCTCCTATAACTCCTCCACATTTTAGATTCTCTTTAATCCAGCATACAGCTTTTATATAGTTTATTCCATTAAATCTATCAGATTCACTTCCAGTTCCTACAGCAAGAATATTAGGATCAAAAATAATATCCCAGTCATTAAATCCAAGTTCTTTTAATATTTTATATGAACGGCTGCATATTTCTATTTTTCTTTCATAAGAAACTCCTTGTCCCTTTTCATCAAAAGCCATAGCAATAACAGCAGCACCATATTTTTTAATAATAAGAGCCTTTTTTCTAAAAATTTCTTCCCCTTCTTTAAGACTTATGGAATTTACTATAGATTTCCCTGCTGTATTTTTAAGTGCAGTTTCAATAGTTTTAAAATCAGAAGAATCAATCATAACAGGGACTTTTGAAGCAAGAGGATCATTTTGAATAACTCTTAAATATTTTTCTATTTCTTCGTGTGAAATAAGAAGTCCGTCGTCCATGTTTATATCAATAACAGCTGCTCCTTTTTCAATTTGAGTACGGGCAATTTCAAGAGCTTTAGTATAATTTTTTTCTTCTATAAGCTTTTTAAAAATTTTTGAACCAGCAACATTATTCCTTTCCCCTACAGGTGTAAATCTGTCTTTAAAAGAGTAAATTTCATTTCCTGAAAGAAGATGAGTTTTCTTTAATGAAAGACTAGGTTTTCTAGGTTCTTTTCCAGAAACAAGTTTTGATATAGCCTTAATGTGTCCAAAATGTGTCCCACAGCAGCCTCCAAGAATATTAACAGCTTTTTCTTCAACAAGTTCTTTTAAAAATTCAGCTGTTATTTCAGGAGTTTCTTTATACTCTCCATTCTCATCAGGAAGTCCTGCATTTGGATAAAGAGATATATATTTATCTGTAAAAGAACTTAACTTTTTAATAAGAGGAACAAGATCTTTTGCTCCAAAGGAACAGTTAAGTCCAAAAGAGATAATATATTCTCTGTCAAGGGCTGTTATAAGAGATTCAATACTCTGTCCTGAAAGAAGCTTTCCTTGTTTATTTACAGTAGCTGAAATCATAACAGGAAAAAATTTATTTTTTTCTTCAAAAATTTCTTCTGTAGCTATAAGGGCAGCTTTTGCATTAAGTCCATCAAATATAGTTTCTATAAGAATAATGTCTGCTCCTCCATCAATAAGCCCTCTTATTTGATCAGAGTAAGAATTCTTTAGTTCATCAAAAGATATTTCTCTTTCATAGGGAATATCTCCAGTAGGAATAGAAGCACTTTTACTTGTAGGACCTACAGATCCTGCAATCCATATTTTTTTCCCTGAAATTTCTGAGAAATTTTTTGCAGCTTCACAGGCAATAGAAGCTGATATTTTTGAAAATTCATAAGATTTTTCAGCTAAATTATATTCAGAAAGAGAGATACTGTTACAATTAAATGAATTTGTTTCAATAATATCTGCTCCAGCTTTCATATAATTAAGGTGTATTTCTTTAATAATATCTGGTCTTGTAATGTTTAGAATTTCACTGCACCCTTTTTTTCCAAGAAAATCTGTATCACTTAGATTATACTTTTGTATAGCAGTTCCTGTTGCACCATCAAGGACAAGTATTCTTTTTTCAAGTTCTTTTTTTAAAATTGTGAAATTCATAATTATACAGCCTCCTCAAACTCAGCTCTGATATTTTCTATACTATCCATAATTTTTTTGGCTGTTTCAACTTTATTCATAGTATAAATATGAATTCCATCAATATCAGAGGCTATAAGATCTATAATTTGTTCTGTAGCATAGGCTATTCCAGCTTCCTTAAGAGCTTTTGGATTGTTTTCATATCTATCAAGAATTTTTCTTAATTTTTCTGGAATAGAGCATCCACACATAGATGTTATTTTTCTTATTTGTTTTGCATTTGTAACAGGCATAATCCCAGCAATAAGAGGAATATTTATATTTAATTTTTTTAGTTTGTCTCTGAATTGATAAAACTGTTCGTTGTCAAAAAATATTTGTGATATTAAGAAATCAGTTCCAGAATCAACTTTTGTTTTAAGATTAAAAAGATCAAGCAAATCATTTGTATCTTGATGTCCTTCAGGATAATAAGCTCCTCCTACAGAGAAAGAAGTTTTTTCTTTTAGAAATTTTACAAGGTCACTTGCATGTGCAAAATCTCCACTTTTAAAATCAATGCAGTCTTTAGGATAATCTCCTCTTAATGCTAGAATATTTTCTATATTATTCTTTTTAAGTTCTTCAAGAATATTATTAATTTCAGAAGTTTCAGCACCTATACATGTAAGATGTGCAAGTGCTTCTATATGATTTTTATTTTTAATTTTTGAAGCAATTTCAACAGTTCTTCCCCTTGAAGTTCCTCCAGCTCCATAAGTTACACTTATAAAATCAGGTTTAAGTTTTGCAAGTTCATCTATAACTTTATAGACTTCATCAAGAGAATATATTTCATTTGGTGGAAATACCTCAAATGAAACAGTTGGTTTTTTCTTTGTAAAAAGATTAGCAATTTTCATAAATACCCCCATAAAAACATTTGTGTATATTAATATTTAAAATAAAAAAACTTCTTTTATCTATTCTTGATAGATGAAAGAAGTCTAATGTTTTTTAGAGATATTACCATCTATCAGGAATTAGCACCACGCTTTTTTAAAAGCAGGTTGCTGAGGTATCAAAGGGCCTGTCCCTACACCTCTCTACATGGATTAAATTTATATTGTGAGAATTTTAGCACAAATAATTTGACCTGTCAACAGATAATTAAAACTTTTACATATTTTATATAGACTGAAATAGGAAAAAATGATAAAATTTTTTTTACAAGACAGACATTAAGGAGCAGATAAATGTTGAAATATGTAAAAGAAATATTAAAATTAGCACTTCCTGCTGTTGGGGAAATGGTGCTTTATATGCTTATATGGATTTTTGATACAATGATGGTAGGACATTACGGAGGGCAGGCAGGAGTATCTTCTGTAGCCCTTAGCTCTGAACTTTTATATACTTTTATAAATATTCTTATGGGAATGGGGCTTTCAATAGCAATGACTTCAATAGTTGCAAGGGCTATGGGAAATAAAAATATAGTTCTTGCTAAAAGTTATGCAAATCAAGGAATAAAGATAGGAATATTTATTTCTTCAGTTGTTACAGTTACTTTTTTTATTTTTGCTGAAAATATTTTAAGTGCAGCAAATGCAGAAGGTGATATTTTAAAGACAGCTGTTTCATATATGAGAATTTGTTGCTCAGGAATGTTTTTTTATATGTGTGCTAATATGCTCAATGGAATTTTTAGAGGATGTAAAGATACTAAGACTCCTCTTTATGGGGCTGCTGTAATGAATGTTGTAAATTTAACCTTTGATTATCTGTTGATTTTTGGAAAATTTGGTTTTCCTGAAATGGGAATAAGGGGAGCAGCAGCTGCAACTGCAGGAGCTCAGATTTTATATTTTGTTTTTATTTTTACTCAAAGAAATAAACTTCCTTTTAAAATATCTTTGTCAGAAAAAATAAATTTTAACGAAATGAAAGAGCTTATAAAACTTGCAGTTCCTTCTGCAATGCAGGAAGGAGCATCTAGTATTTCAAGACTTCTTGGAATTATGATGGTTATGAGTTTAGGAAGTTTGGCTTTTTCAGCAAATCAGATAACAGTAACTATAGAAAGCATTTCATTTATGCCAGGATGGGGATTTTCTTTAGCTTGTACTGCACTTGTGGGACATAGTATAGGGGAAAAGAATTTCAGGCAGGCCAAAAACTATGCAAATACTTCAGCTATTATTTCTGCATTTGTAATGGGATTTTTTAGTATAATATTTCTTATATTTTCAGAAGAACTTGTATCTTTATTTATAAAAAAAGAAGAAGCAGAAGTTATAAGACTTGGAAGCCAATGCCTTATGATTGGAGCAGCACAGCAGATTCCTATGGCTGTTGATATGGTTCTTGCAGGAGCTTTAAAGGGAAGTGGAGACACAAAAACTCCTTTTAAAGTGGCTTTTATATGTAACTGGTTTATAAGACTGCCTCTTATGTATTATTTTATCTATGTGAAAAAAATGCCAATCACATATTTTTGGATTATCACTGTTGTTCAATGGTTTATAGAAGCAGGTATTCTTATTTATAAATATAGAAAAAAATTTAAAGCAATGATACAAAAAAATGAATTAAAGTAAAATTAATCTGTTTATAAAAAATAGTTTTATTAATTTATTGTTAAAGGTAAAATGGGACTGTTAGAAAATTATAAAAATAAAATTTTCTTCTGTGAAAATATTTTTTATTTATATTGTTCGTTTC
>ERZ773142.1095-NODE-1095-length-17153-cov-17.4681_pt1 | contig 17153 bp, 13 predicted proteins | sample MGYA00580853_ERZ773142 | MGnify/ENA primary metagenome ERZ773142 (study PRJEB29015, sample SAMEA2737862) | human gut metagenome | biome: human gut; feature: human-associated habitat; material: faeces | place: China | collected 2012 ... | reverse complement strand
ATTTATCATTCTTTTTAACTTTAAAAGGTATTGATAAATTACCCCATATTATTTTCAAATCTTTTATTCTAAGACCTGTTTTGTTACTTTTATTTTCAACAGACATATCATCTTTAAAAGATTTAAAATATACTTTTTTAGCTTTACCATAATGAAATTTTTCAACAGATTTGAAAGCTCTAGTAGCTAATTTTTGAACTTCGTTTATACCAAGATGTCCTTCAAAATGATATTTAACTTGATTAACCCAAGAGTGTAAATCATATTCAGAGTATCCATAATAACGTTCTATTTCTTTTAAACGAGAATTTCTTTGTTTAGAACTTTCTGTTTTAACAAGAGTATGGTATTCTTTATCTGCTTTTACAGCTTTTAATCTTTTTAAACATTCATTAAGACAAGCGTTATAAATAGATTTAGCAACTTTCATTTTTTTATTGATAATATATCTATCTTGAAATGTTGTTATAAGTTCAAATTCGACAGTATATGTAGATGTTTTAGATTTCATAGGCTTACTCACCTCCTTAAAAATTGATTTAATACAATGATATTATATCATAAAAATAATAATTAATACGATTTATATTGAAAAAAGAGGAAAAAATAAAAAAAAGGAGTTTATAAGCAAAAGGAAGCTAGCAAAGGCTATTCCTCCCAACGACTAAAGTCGTGGGCTTCCTAGCTTATTATTTGTGAAGAGAGATGCCTAAGAAAAAAGGGGAGCTTTCTATTGAGGAGAGATTGGAACAATCAATAGTGACTAAAGAGGAAGAACCTTATAAATTGCCTAGTAATTGGGTTTGGACTAGATTAGAAAATATAGGAGTTTGGGGGGCAGGTGGAACACCTTCAAGAAAAAATCAAGATTTTTATTTGAACGGAACTATTCCTTGGTTAAAAACTGGAGACTTAAATAATGGAATAGTAACAGAAACAGAAGAATATATAACAGAAGAGGCAATAAAAAAATCAAGTGCTAAAATTTTTAAAAAAGACTCAATAGGAATAGCTATGTATGGTGCAACTATAGGAAAAATAGGAATTTTTGCAAAAGATATGGCTACAAATCAAGCTTGTGCTGTAGTAAAAGCTTTTAATGAGATAGAGAATATGTATCTTTTTTACTTTTTTAAAAACGTAAAAGAAAGATTAATTGAAAAGGCAAAAGGTGGAGCACAACCAAATATATCTCAAGAAATTTTAAAAAATTTTCCTTTTAATTTACCCCCACTAGAAGAACAAAAAAGAATAGTAGAAAAATTAGATTCTCTATTTGAAAAGATTCAAAAAATAAAAGAGATTATTGAAGAGATAAAAGAGAAAACTACTTTAAGGAGAGAGGCTATTCTTTCTAAAGCATTTAGTGGAGAGCTGACAGAGAAGTGGAGAGGTGAAAACCATACTGAAAATGCAAGAGAACTTCTTGTTAAAATCAATGATGAAAAGCTTAAACTATGGGAAGATGAGTGTAAAAAGGCTGAAGATGAGGGAAGAAAGAAACCTGCTAAACCTAAATTAAAAACTATTGATGAAATGTTAGTAGGAGCAGAGGAAGAGCCTTATAAATTGCCTAGTAATTGGGTTTGGACTAGATTAGGGGATATAATTACTTTATTATCAGGACAAGATGTTTCAAGTAATTTATGTAATTCAGAAAAAATTGGAATTCCTTATATTTTAGGAGCTAGTAATATTGAAAATAATACTTTCATTGCTGAACGTTGGATAGAAAATCCAAAAGTAATATCTTTAAAAAATGATTTATTACTAAGTGTCAAAGGTACTGTTGGAAAATTATATTTACAAAACGAAGAACAAATAAACATAAGCAGACAAATTATGGCTTTACGTCCTTATGATATTTGCTTAAAGGTTGATTATTTAAAATATCTATTAGAATATAATATTAAAGAATTAAAAAATGAAAGTAATGGACTAATTCCTGGTATTTCAAGAGAAGTAGTTTTAAATAAAAAATTTATTCTACCTCCATTAGAGGAACAAAAAGAGATAGTAAGAGTTTTAGACAAGGTATTTGAAGAGGAAAATAGAATTTCAGAGCTTATCTCTCTGGAAAATAAAATAGAGATTCTTGAGAAAACAATACTTGATAGAGCTTTTCGTGGGGAGCTTGGAACAGGAAACAATGATGATGAACCTGCAATAGAGCTATTAAAAAAATGTTTGGAAGGGAAAAGATAATATTAAAACAAATTATAGGGGAGAATTATGAAAGCAAGTGAGAAAAAAATCATAACATTATTTGCTGAAGCAAACACTCAATTTATTATTCCAGTTTATCAAAGAGATTATAATTGGGAAGAAAAACATTGTGAAAATTTATTTAATGATATAAAAAGAATAGCTGAAAATAAAGAAATTATATCTCATTTTATAGGAAGCATTGTATATATTCAAAATGGGATTTATGAAACTGGTGAGATAAATCAATTAGATATAATAGATGGACAACAGAGAATAACAACATTAACTCTATTACTTTTAGCTTTATATTATAAATTAAAAAAATCTCAAAATGAGAGAAAAGCTAAAAAAATATATAATCAATACTTAATTAATGAATATGTAGAAAAAGGAACTACTTTAAAATTAATTTTACCAGAAGAAAATTTAAATATTTTAGAAAAACTTTTATTAACTAATGATGAAAAAGAACTTTTAGATTATAAATATACTAATTTAATAAAAAACTTTATCTATTTTCAAAAAAATATAGAGAACTATAATGAAGAAGAAGTAGAAAAAATTCTTAGAGGAATAGATAAGCTTGTTTATATTAACATTTCATTAGAAAAAGGCAAGGATGATCCACAAAAAATATTTGAAAGTTTAAATTCGACAGGATTAGATCTATCTCAAGGTGATCTTATAAGAAACTATATTTTAATGGGTTTGACAAGAGAAGAACAAAATAAAATTTATAAAAATTTTTGGGTTCCTATTGAAAATAATTGTAAAATAATAGAAAAAGAAAAAACTATAAATTATGTTTCTGATTTTATAAGAGATTATTTAACATTAAAAAATAACAAAATTTCAACAAAAAATCAAATTTTTGAAACTTTTAAAATATTTTATAAAGATTTGGACGAGTTGAAAGAAATATTAGAATATTCAAAATGTTATGCTTTATTAAGAAAACCTTATTTAGAAAATGATCCTGTTTTAAGAAAACATTTAGAATATTTAAAAATTTTAGATCAAACAGTAATTAATCCTTTTTTAATAGGAGTATTAGAAGATTATAAAAATGACTTAATTGAAAAAAATGATCTAATAGAAATTTTTGAAATTTTACAAAGTTATCTATGGAGAAGATATATTACAGGAGAACCATCAAATAGTTTAAATACTTTATTTCAAAATATGTATTCTAAAGTATCAAAAGGAAAAAGTTATTCAGAAAATTTAATGAAAAATTTAATACTTCAAAATTTCCCTACAAATGATGAACTAAAAACTAATTTAAAAGTAAAATCAGTATACAAAGATAAAGAAAAATTAAGATATGTTTTTGAGAGAATAGAAAATTTTTCTCATAATGAATTAATAGATTTTTCTAATGATAAAATAACAATTGAACATATTTTACCACAAAAACCAAATAAAGATTGGAAAAAAATGTATTCTGAAGAAGAATTAGCTGAAATGTTAAAATATAAAGATACAATATCAAATTTAACTTTAACAGGTAGCAATTCAAATTTAAGTAATAAATCTTTTAAAGATAAAAGAGAAGATTTACAACATGGATATAAAAATAGCAAATTATTTTTAAATAGATTTTTAGGCGAAATTGAAGAATGGAATACCTTAAAAATGGAAGAAAGATTTGAAGTACTTTTTGACTCTATTATTAAAATATGGAAAAGACCAGATATAGAAGAAGAACAAAATTTAGATAAAACTATATTTATTTTAAATGGTAAATCTAGTTCTGGAAAAACAAAATTATTAAAAAATGAGAAATTAAGAGTATTAAAAGGAACAACTATTACTAAAACTTTTACTAATAGTATAAAGAAAAAATTTGAAAAAATTATAAATGAATTATTAGAAAATGAAATTATAATAGAATTAGAAGATACTTATTTATTTAAAGAAGATTATGATTTATCTCCAAGTACATCAGCTTCATTAATTTTAGGAAGAAGTGCTAATGGTTGGAGTGAATGGAAAACATACGATGGAATACTTTTAGATGAGTTTAGAAAAAAGAGTGAAAAATAATTTATAACGAACTTTAGAGAGTGGGGAGTTTTCTCCCCCTTTTTTTATGCAAAACCTCAATAAAACCCCTTTCCCTTAACCAAAACTCCTTAAATAGTTTTTATTTCTAATAAAATGTTAAAAAAGCACTTGATTTAATGAGCATAATAGGCTATAATAAGATATAAGCTTTTAATTGTTAGGAAAAAAGAACGTTTTGAATTTAAGTTTAAAGTTTAAAGTTTGAAGTTTGAAAGTTAAAGTTTCCCAAAAACCTTACGCCTAATGGTTAAAAGCTTATCTAACTTTCATCTTTGTTTTACATTTCACCTAAAAAAACATTAGCAGAAAAATTATCAAAAAAATTCCCAAAAACACAACTAATATAAAATAGAAAACTTATTAATCAAAAAAATATTTTGATAATTTAAGTTTCATTTTGTATTGTCTAGAAATTTAAAATTTTATAAGCTCCCATAGAGATGAGGGCTTTTCTTTTAAGCTAAATTTTTCAAAAAATAAGTATAATTAATAAAAAAGTTATGATTTTTTATAATAGTAAATAGTTTTTAAGTAATTCAACATATGCTAATCAACAAAAGTTAATCAGATAAATTAAAACAAAAGGGGGAGTTTTATGAAGAAAGAGTATACCTTCAAAGTATATGGGAATCAACTGAGATTTGATTATTGTCCTATATGCAAGAGAGAGGGGAAAAATCCAGACTTTTCATTTAACAAAGAGATTAAGCAGTTTTATTGTCACAGAGAGGGGAGATATGGAGATCTTTTAGATCTAAAAAAACAGGATAGAGATTTCTACAATTTCTTAAAATTAGTGTTATCTGGAAATGAGAAAGTAAAGGTTGAAAGGAGCAATAAGATTAAAGATGAGGCAGTTAATCTAAATGAAGTGTTACTTAGTAGAGGAAATTGCCTTTTAAATCAAGAGTGGAGAGATTATCTAAAAAGTAGAGGTATTGGAGAGGAGCATTTAGACAGGTTATTCAGATTGGGAAAAAACAATAATATGATGATTCCCATAACCGATGGAAAGAATATTATTGCAATAAAATATCGTGATCTGGCTAAAAAATATCTGTATAGTGAAAGAGGGAGCAAAGGGGATTACTTTATAAATTGGCAACACATAAACAATAGAGATTACATAATAATTGTTGAGGGGGAGATTGATCTTTTAAGTGCATTGGAAAGTGGGTTTGAAAATGTTGTAAGCTTACCTATGGGGGCATCAGATATAAATGCAGTTAAAAATCAGAAAGATTGGTTGTTGGAATTTAAAAAGATAATAATTGCTGTGGATAAAGATGAGGCTGGAAAGAAAGCTTATAGAAAGATTTTAAAAGAGTTAAATTGGAAAAATGAAGAGATCTACTGTGTGGATATGGGTGAATACAAGGATTTTAATGAGGTTTTAATGGGGGAAGGGATAGGAAAAATAAGGGAGATTGTTGCAAATTGTCAAAAAGTGGAGAGATTTGAGATAGTGGAAGAGGTAGAGGAAGATCGGTTCTTTCAAGGGGAAAATGGTTATTATATCAAAGAGAGGGGAGAGGAGAAACAGATTACAGATTTTATCCTTGAAATTAAGGAGATTTCAAATAAATTTATCAAGGGAACTACATATAATATGGGGAGAGCAAAAGAGTTTAGAGCAAGTAAAAGTGAGCTTTTATTCTTGAATGGTATAGTTGAATATTTAGGTTATTACTTCGGTCCAAAAAATAGTATCCCTAGCTTTTGGAGCTGGATTTTAAAACAAAATAGAGATAAATTTGTTATAGATATTGATCACTATGGGATAATTGATGAGATCTATTATGATAGCTCTTCAAAGGCAATTTGTGAAAAAAATGAGCTTTATATTCAAAGTTTAGATTCTATTCCAGAGCTAACTAGAGGGGATAAAAAGATTTTAAAGGAACTTCTTCCATATTTAAGAAAGGATAGCAATCAAAGCTTATTAGGTATATGTTGGGCAATTGGGAGATTGCATAATTTAACTTCATATCCAATATTAGAATTAGAAGGATCTTCATCAGTTGGTAAAACAATATTTGGGGAGTTTATCTGCCGTATTCTCTTAGGAAGTAGAGATAATATAAAGAGTCTAAGCACAGTGACAATACATCAAATAAGAATACTATCAAGTTGTTCCAATATTACTCCATGGGTACTAGATGAAATAAAATTAACAACCAAATCAATTAAAGATAAAACTGATGAACTATTAAGTACCATTAGATCAGTATATGACAATAAAACTGTAAATCAAGGAAATCTTACAACTAAATTATTAGAGTATAAATTGTGTACCCCTCTTATAATCTCTGGGGAGACAAAAATAAATGATGTTTCAATTAGAAATAGAATTTTATCTGTTGAGCTAAATCAAGAAAATAAAGGGGATGATAGGGTGTTTGAGAAGTTTAAGAACACTCAATTGCTAGAGAAATTGGGGAAACAAGCTATATTAAATAGATTAGCTGATGGGAAGATAGTTGTTAAAAAGCAGAAATTACAGGAAATATTCCCAGATATAAGAGATGATAGGCAACTACACAATATAAAATGTGTGTATACTGGGTTGTTGACATTGAAAAAGATAGTTAATCTGAATAGAAAAATTGTAGATAAGTTTTTACTATTTCTCAATGAGCTTGGGAAAAATGAGAGAACAACTGTTAAAAACTTTCTACTTCTATTGGAGTTGGTGGCAGAATCTGACAAAGATCCAAGGAGATTTTATCAAGAGAAAGATGGGAGACACTATCTTTGGTTTAATATTTTGTACAAGGATATTGCTGATGAACATGCAAAAACCAATAGTAGTTTGGAACTGTTGGATATGTCCACTTTGAAAAAGCAGTTAAAAGAAGCTAATTTTATTTTAGATGAGAGGGTGTCTGTACGCTTTCCTGAAAATGAATTTAGTAAAAAAACTAGACCTGTGACAGCAGTGGAAATTCAAGCAATTGATATTTTTAAAAACAGTTTTGATAATTAATATTTATAATTTCATTATAGTATAATTTTTTTCTAAAATAATAAAAATATTTTTTATATATGCACATAGGGGGTGGATTTTTTGATTACACTTTGGATTTTTTTGCTTGATAAATATCATCATCTCTATAAAAGAGAATGAAAAAAACTTGATTACACTTGATGTTTGAAATTTTAGTTTAAAAGTAAAAATAAAGATATTTATAATGTGTAATCAAAAATTAGTTACACTTTGATTACATAGTGATTACAGTTGATATAAAAAGGAGGATTAAAATGGCTTTAAAGCTGAAAAAAATAAGAAAAAAGGTAAGATTTACAGAGGGGAAAAAAGAGGTTGAAAGCTACATTTTGAAGGTTATAAAGGGGCTTTCTGAATCTGATAACGAGATTTTAGATGAGATAGTAGCAGAGCTTGGAGAGTGGACAACAGTGAGAGAGGTAGCTAAATATTTTGATGTCCATACAAATACTATATACAACTTGATTAATGATGATGTGATAATAGTTAGAAGGGTGAATGGAAGGGCTATAAGGATATACACTAAAAGCTTGGTTTGTATGTTGGAAGATTAATATTTAATATAAGAAAAGCAAAAAGCACGAATTAATCGTGCTTTTTTTGTTGTAAACCTTGTTTTATCTGGTCGGTTCCTTATACTATAGCGAATATAGTTCTTTTATGCCAATCAAAGCAGTGTAGTTTTAAACCTTATTTTATCTGGTTGGCTCCTTATACAACACAAAAAATATCAGCTAGATTGTTTAGTAAAAAATTCGAGTTTTAAACCTTGTTTTATCTGGTCAGCTCCTTATACTCGGTATTGAAGTTAGTTCATACCAAAGTATGCACCGTTTCAAACCTTGTTTTATCTGGTTGGCTCCTTATACCCTTTTGCGGTTCAAACATATGCTGATGGAGTATTACAGTTTCAAACCTTGTTTTATCTGGTCGGCTCCTTATACCAATCTAAGAACAGAACTTGGAGAAACAAGATATCAAATGATGTTTCAAACCTTATTTTATCTGGTCGGCTCCTTATACCCCTTGTTTTTTAATTTTATCAGAATTAAAGGTATTTTTAATTTGAAAATTTAAGGAGCATTTTTTAATCACTTGTTTTAGTAATTAGTACTATTTCTCTTTTCTTCCCATTTACTCGTACAACTTTTTCTTAAAAATTGTAATTTAACGAGCATTTGTCCTAGTAAATATAAGGAGTTATTAAATTTTAACCTGTTATTTTTTAAAAAAACAGCTTTTGGAATTTGGGTTCCATATTTATATTATAGCATCGACAGAAACCATTTGTCAAAAAGATTTTAAATTAAGGTATGCAGAAACTCCATTTCTGCATCTCAAAAGTAGTAGTCGCTAAAGCTCCTCTACTTTTGGAATTGTTAGCTGATGAATGGTTACAGCCATTTCTCTACCTCCTTAAGATAGTTGTCTACTGCCTACAAGTGCGTTACTTCTTGTAAACATGAAATAAGCTTCCACCGAAGTGAAAGCCTATTTCATAACGCATTTTTTTCAACTATCTTAAGTCCCATACGGGTTGATATCTTAATTATATCAATAATATCTCAAAAAGTCAAATTGTAAAGAGTGAAATTGCTAAAATAGAGTTTTAATGGAAAGTTTAAATAGAATAGTTATAAAAAAGCACGAAATTAATCGTGCTTTTTTGTTTTAAACCTTGTTTTATCTGGTCAGCTCCTTATACAAAATAGCTTTCTCGTTTGGGATTATATTAGCAGTGCTTAGTTTCAAACCTTATTTTAGATGGTTAACTCCTTATACCGATGGTAAATTAAAAGAACAAATCAACAGAGGATTTGAGTTTCAAACCTTATTTTATCTGGTCAGCTCCTTATACATCTATCTGGGCTTTTATCTGTAAAGAAGGAATAGAGTTTTAAACCTTGTTTTAGATGGTCAGCTCCTTATACTAAATGGGGTAAAAGCTCATTAAATAGACTAGAAGGAGGTTTTAAACCTTGTTTTAGATGGTCAGCTCCTTATACCTCTTTTAAATAGTTTCATGTTTAATTCCTCCTTAACTTCTGTTTTAAACCTTGTTTTAGATGGTCAGCTCCTTATACTTATAAAAAGACTATACAGGACGAAGGAACTAAGATGTGTTTTAAACCTTGTTTTAGATGGTCAGCTCCTTATACCTTTGGCAACTAAAGAGGCATTTGATAGTTATTGTAGTGATGTTTTAAACCTTGTTTTAGATGGTCAGCTCCTTATACTTTTAGTAGGTTCACTAATCTATATAGTAGGTAGAGTTTTAAACCTTGTTTTAGATGGTCAGCTCCTTATACCCTTGTTTTTTGAATTTATCAGAATTAAAGGTATTTTTAACTTTAAAATTTAAGGAGCATTTTTTAATCACTTGTTTCAGTAATTAGTACTATTTCTCTTTTCTTCCCTTTTACTCGTACAACTTTTTCTTAAAAATTGTAATTTAACGAGCATTTTTCCTAGTAAATATAAGGAATTATTAAATTTTAATCTGTTATTTTTTGAAAAAACAGCTTTTGGAATTTGGGTTCCATAATAATATTATAACATCGACAGAAAGCATTTGTCAAAGAAATAATTAACTTTTAAAATTTAAGGTATGCAGAAACTCCATTTCTGCATCTCAAAAGTAGTAGTCGCTAAAGCTCCTCTACTTTTGGAATCGACAGAAACCATTTGTCAAAGAAATTTAAATAAAAACCCCGTAGGGTGCGAGGTCAGAATCGACTATTTGTAGTTCCTTACTAACAAAATAAAGATGAGAAGAAGTAATCCACCTAGAAGAATTGCTCCTCCATCAAGATTAATTGTTAGCTGATGAATTGTTACAGCCATTTCTGTACCTCCTGCATGTAATGTAATCAACTGTCTAGTAAGAACGCTACTCCTTAACTAAACATGAAATAAGCTTCCACCGAAGTGAAAGCCTATTTCATAGCGTTTTTTTATTACATTACATTGCAGTCCCTTACAGGTACTTAAATTATATCAGTTTTTATATAAAAAATCAAATTAAATTAAAGAGCATTTCACATCTTGTCATATGGTGTCACTGTTAAATAAAACTAAGTTAAGCTATAATATAAGTACCTTAGGAGCTCAAAGGTAAATAAAATATTTTGGGGGAATTAAAATGGTAAAAACAAACACAGTTTTGGCAACTATTGTCAAAGAGAAGGCTAGAGTGGAAAACTCTATTGAAAGAGAAGGGGCAATCAAGAAAAATGTGGAGAACACAGAGGCAGTTTTAGAACATATTGCAGAGCTTGTAGAAGCAAATACTCCACTACCTGAGGACTCTAACTTTGCATCTTATGAGGAGTGGGAAAACTTCCTAAATAAGAGATTAAAAGCTTTCAATAGCTCACTTGAGACAATTGCTAAACAAAAAGATCTACTTTCTGCTTATGAATACTATATAACTAATAATCCAGTTGTATAGAAAAAGGTGGACTGGGGGTAACCAATGGGAGCTGGTTATCCCCTTTTATTTTGTATTAAAGGGGGTAAAGATGAACAGGGCAAGTGAGAGAACAAAGGAGAATTTACGTTTCGTTGATTATAGATTAAATATGTTGGTGGGATATGCCTTGGCTATTTCAAAGGTGGATTTTTTCATCAATGAAGGGATGAGGACTCAGGAGAAACAAAAGGAGTATTACAGGTTGGGGACAACTAAAATCGATGGGGTGAGAAATAGATCACAGCATCAGCTGGGAAAGGCTATTGATATATATTATGTTGGTTGGAAAAAGGGAGCAGAGGATGAAAGAAAGTGGAAAGAGCTGATAGATACATTTAGATTGGCTGGAATGAAACTGGGAATAAAACTTACTTTTGGCTATGATTGGGGTTGGGATAAACCACATATTGAGTTAGATGAGGAAGAATAAAAAACTTTTAATTAAAATTGAAAAATGGTACAATAAAGGTGATAGATTATGAAGTTAATAGTGACATTTGTTAAAAATTTCCTGTGTAAATATTTAGGGACAGTTGTTATAGAGAGGATTATTATAATTTTACTTGAGGAGTTGGTGACGAGATCTGAGAGCAAGGTTGATGATAAAATCTATAAAGCTGTATTTGAGAGGGTACAAGGTGAGTGACAATGGAGCTGGAAGGGATAATTAAAAATTTAATATCATTTCTAACAATGTTAGGAGTTTACCACAGATATATGATATCTTTGTTGGATAGGGCAAATGAGAGGTTTGAGAGGGAACTAAACAAGAAGATCAACCTCGAGGAGTGGGAAAGGGAGAAGGAGCTTTTTCTGAAACTTCAATCTAACAACACTAAAAGCTTAGTTGAGGCATTGGAACGGATAGATAAACGAATTGGACGAATTGAAGAGAAGTTGATGAATATTTAAAATTAAACTTATCCTAACATCAAGTTGACGTAATTTAGAAGTGAATATTAGAAGCCCTCAGCGAAATGCAGTTAAGAAAATGCAACGTGTTTGAGCGAGCTTGCGAGTGAGTTTTGCATTTTCAATGGAATGAGCAATAGGGATTCTTTATTCACTGACATGGAGACAACTTGATGTTAAAAAGAAAAATTAGATAACTTAAATTGACTAATTAACATAAATGCAAAGGTACTTTGCTGTAACAATAGGGATATGCTAGAAAAACAAAGTTCAGTATTAAATAACAAAAAACAAAAAAAGGGGGAAAAATATTATGTCATTACCAGCAGAACTATTAAATATGGTCTTTGTAGAGGAGTTAAAAGCTACACCACCTGAAATTGAGAAGATGCTTGTAAATGGTGAAAGGGTGATTGCATCTTTTAAATCTTTGAGAGATATTGGAGCAATTACAAACAAGAGAATTATCTACTTTAATAAACAAGGGTTGATTGGGAAGAAGATTGAGGCATATTCAATACCTTTGAGATCGATAGATATGTTCTCTTCTGAAAATGCAGGGATAATTGATTTTACAACTGAGTTTCAACTTTGGACGAAGGTTGGGGTTATGAAGATGAGTTTTCCTAAGAAAGTTGATGTGCACAATATAATTAGAGCTTTTTCTGAATATATTTTATAGTGAAAAAGAGAGGCTGTTATAGAATGATGACCTAAAATCGTCAATCTGTAACAGCTTTTTATTTGTATCATGTTTAATTTCCTTATTTAATTTGAGTTTTAAATTCTGATTTATAGCTGAGTAATTACAAAATAAAGTTTTATTTATTGGTTCAATGCAAACCCCGTAGGGTGTGAGGTCAGAACTGACTATTTGTACCTCCTAACTAACAAAATAACAAAGAGAAGAAACAATCCTAATAAAAGAATTGCTCCCCCATCTAGGTTAAGTGTTAGATGTTGAACTATTATAGTCACTTCCATACCTCCTTGTAAAATTTTGATGTCTACCTTGTTCAAGGGCAGAATAAAAGCCCCCAAAATTGAGGGCTGATACTCTGAACTTGATTCATCAAAACTTACAAGTTTCCCCATACGGGTTGTTACTTAAATTATAGCAACTATCTCTCAAAAAGTCAAATTGCAGAAAATAAAATCACTAAAATAAAGTTTTATTCAATAGTTCACACAACCCCCGTAGGGTGCGAGGTCAGAACTGACTATTTGTACTTCCTAACTAACAAAATAACAAAGAGAAGAAACAATCCAATTAAAAGAATTGCTCCCCCATCTAGGTTAAGTGTTAGATGTTGAATAATTACAGTCACTTCCATACCTCCTGAAATTTTTGTTTTCTACCTTGCTTAAGGGCAGAATAAAAGCCGTAAATGAATTTACGGCTGATATTCTAAGCTTAATTAAACAAAAATTTCAGTTCTCCATACGGGTTGGTACTTTAATTATAGCAACTATCTCTCAAAAAGTCAAATTACAGAAAGTGAAATTACTAAAATAAAGTTTTATTCGATAGTTCACACAAACCCCGTAGGGTGTGAGGTCAGAACTGACTATTTGTACTTCCTAACTAACAAAATAACAAAGAGAAGAAACAATCCAATTAAGAAAATTGCTCCCCCATCTAAATTAAGTGTTAGATGTTGAACTATTACAGTCACTTCCATACCTCCTTATTGTTGTTTGTCTACCTTGCTTAAGGGCAGAATAAAAGCCCTAATGAAAATTAGGGCTGATATTCTAAGCTTAATCAAACAACATATAAGTTACCCATACGGGTTGTTACTTAAATTATAGCAACTATCTCTCAAAAAGTCAAATTACAGAAAATAAAATCACTAAAATAAAGTTTTAATGAAAAGTTTAAATTATTTGTATTATACAACAATCTCTATTTTACAATCTCTTTTAGTTCTAAAATATCTTTTATTTCAAAGTCTGGTATGATATCACTACTGTTTATCTCGTTTTCTAAATTTATCCAGCAAGTTTTAATTCCACCATTGATACCACCTTTAATATCAGCAGTTAAAGAGTCACCTACAATTATAACTCTATCTTTAGGAATATCTCCCACTCTTTCAAAAATATAGTCAAAATATCTTTTATCAGGTTTATTAAAACCAACCTCTTCAGAGATAAACATATAATTCATATATTTGTCCAATCCAACTTTTTTCATTCTCTTTATCTGAATATCTTTTCCACCATTTGAGGCAGTAGCCATCTTAACTTTACCATCAAAATATTTGCAAATCTCCTCTGCTCCATCTAAAAGATAAGCTCCCTCACCCAACCTTTTTCTATACTTTACATTAAACTCCTTAGTATCTCCAGTTAAACCATACTCTTTAAAAAGTTGATCAAATCTAGTATAACCAAGTTTATCTTTGTCTATATTCCCTTTTTCTAGTTCTTTCCAATAGAAAATATTAATATCGTGGTATCTTTTATGAATCTCCTCATTAAATTCAAAATTATACTCTTCAAAAGTCTCCTTTAAAGCATTTTTCTCTGTAAGATTAAAATCTAAAAGTGTACCATCTATATCAAATAGTATTAAATCAAAATTCATCTCTTCACTCCTGTTTTTTTATAAGATTATATCATAAAATATCTATCTTTGAATAATATTTATTTTATATTGAAAATTCCCTTTTAAAACTTCTATAAAAATGTTAAAATTTAGGGAGAAATTAAAAGAGGAAAAAGAGGAAGATATGGCAGTTTATACATATTTAAGTAAAGAGGACATAAATAATATAGCAAAAGAATATGATTTAGTGGTATACTCCTTTGAAGGTATTCCAGAGGGAATTTTAAATAGTAACTATCTTTTAAACACAGATAGAGGAAGATTTATTTTAAGAGTTCTAGAGGGAAATAGAAGTTTTGAGTCTGAAAAAGAGGAGCTAGATTTTTTATTGGAAGTAAATAAAATAATCCCTTGTACAATTCCATGTGAAACTAAATCTGGTGAGACTTTAATAAGGTATAATAATAAACTTATGAGCCTTTTTTACTATATTGATGGGGAAAAAATAGAAAAGATTACAACTGATTATCTTAAAGAGATTGGTATCTTATTAGGAAAACTTCATAAATTTTCTGAGAATAAAGTTATAAGTAGAAAAACAAGAATAGATGAAAATTATTATTTTAAAAAGTTAAATTTGAGCTCTGTTAATATTCCAAAGGCTGATATAGATGAGATTTCAAAACTGTATAATAAGCTGTCAAAAATAGATTTTACCTCTCTTCCACAGGGAATTATACACAATGATATTTTTCCAGATAATGTTTTTGTCAAAGATGGGAAAATTGTAGGGATTCTTGATTTTAATGATGCTACAACTGCTCCCTTTATTTTTGATATTGGAATTGTAATTAATTTTTGGATTAGAATTAAGAGGTTTGACTCAATACAAGAGAGAGTGTGCATAAAAATATTTTTAGATGCCTATGAAAGTATTCGGAAATTAACTTCTAAAGAGAGGGAGTTATTGGATATGGGGATATTAAAAATGGCATTGGCATTTATTTTAGTTAGAATAGATAGGCTTATTGTAAGAAAAGAGGAGAATGCTCTAATTGAGGAGAAAAGTTATAAAGAGTTGATGTTGCTTTTAAAATATTTTTAAATTATATAAGGGGTTGTTGCAAATTGATGATTTTATATTATTAATTTGCTCAGCTCCTTTTTATTTTTTTTACAAAGTAATTATTCATCTATAAATTAAAAAATAATTTACCCTAACATCAAGTTGATGTAATTTCCAAAAGTAAAGGAGTGTAAACGACTATTACTTTTGAGACACAGGCGAAGTCCTGTGCTACATTAAGGATCACAGAAACTCCATTTCTGCGTCTCAATAATCATAGTCGTTCTATTGAACTCCTTGATTATTGGAACTTTGCTCTAAATCTAACACTTCTTTTTTATATTGAAATTTTTTTAAAATTTAGTATAATAATATAAAACATATATATAACATATAAATTTTATAAAATTTAGGGGGAGTGGTATGAAGAAAAAGTTAGATTTGGAAAATGGAAATCTTCCTGAACTATTTATTAGTTTTGCTATGCCAGCTACTATAAGTTTGATTATGACATTTTTGTATACAGTGGCAGATGGTATTTTTATTACAAGAGGGGTAGGAAGTAATGGAATTGCTGCTGTAAATATAGGGTATCCAATTATTAACTTTACAGTTGCTCTTAGTTTGATGTTTGGAATAGGGGGAGCAACCCTTATAACCTTTAAAAAAGGGGATATAAAATATCAAAATAGATATTTTTCACACATAATTTTTCTAAATATTGTAGTGTATATTGTAGTTGCAATAGCAATATTTTTGTTTACAAATCCAGTAATGATGGCATTGGGAGCTAGTGAAGAACTGTTGCCAATGATCAAGGGGTATATGTATCCTTGTACTGTGTCAACTTCATTTTTAATGATTGCTACCTCTTTAAATGCAGTTGTTAGAAGTGATAATGCACCTAAAAGGGCTATGAAGTCAACTCTTATTGGAGCAGGGATGAATATAGTACTAGACTATCTATTTATCTTTAAATTTCACTTAGGTATAGAGGGGGGAGCTTATGCCACTGCTATTAGTCAAATAGTTGCAGCTATATATCTTTGTAGACACTTTGTTGGGTCAACTTTTAAACTTGATCTTTCTTGGAAAAATTTAGATTTTAGAATAATGAAAAGGATAATAAATATAGGGTTTCCATCTTTTGTACTAGAATTTGCTGTGGCTATAATCACAGTTTTGTTAAATATAGCTTTTATGAAAGAGGCTGGGGTTTTTGCTACATCAGCTTATGGAATTATCTCATATAGTTTTATGCTATTTAGAATGTTGTTTACTGGGCTTTCTCAAGGGATACAACCTATTGTAAGCTACAACTACGGAAGAAGGAACTTTGGAAGAATAAAGAAGATTCTTATCTATACTCATAAGGTTACTTTTGTAATCTCAATAATATCACTTATTGCAATAGTGTTTTTAGGCAAATATATGGTAAATATCTTTACTTCAGATCTTGAGCTGATAAAAGAGTCAGCAAAAGGGTTTATCTTGTATTCAGCAGCTCTTTCATTCTTAGGATTTAACTTTGTAAATATAGCATATCTTCAAGCAGTAGATAGAGCGAAGATTTCAAATGTAATATGTATGTCAAGAAGTTTTGTCTTTGTATTTATTGGGCTTTTGATTCTTCCTAAGTTTTTAGGAATCAATGGAATTTGGTTGGCTCTTCCCTTTGCAGATTTTATGACAGCAATATTGACAGTGCCATTTTTAATTAAAAAATTTGATATATTAATTTTAACCTAACAGGCAAGAAGTCACCCACTTCTATAAGTGGTGTGATGAATTGCCCATTTTTTTAGAAAAATTTTGAGTAATTATGATATAATATTAGTGTAAAATAGTGTGAGGAGGTGGACTGATGAAA
>ERZ773142.1070-NODE-1070-length-17592-cov-3.29657_pt1 | contig 17592 bp, 14 predicted proteins | sample MGYA00580853_ERZ773142 | MGnify/ENA primary metagenome ERZ773142 (study PRJEB29015, sample SAMEA2737862) | human gut metagenome | biome: human gut; feature: human-associated habitat; material: faeces | place: China | collected 2012 ... | reverse complement strand
ACTGTAGATAAAATACTTGTCACAAGACATTTAAAAGAAAATTTACCTGACAGTATTTCGGAAACCGTTCGCTCTGTCGCTGCTCTTTCCCCTGGTGTAATGGGTGTAACAGGTATAGAAACCCTAGAGGTAATAAAAGGCATTGTAGAAAGAATACAGCCACAACTTGTAATTGCCATAGATGCTTTAGCTGCCAGAAAAGTAAGCCGTATAAACACAACTATTCAGATTTGCGACACCGGTGTTGCCCCTGGTGGTGGCGTTGGAAACAAAAGAAGTAAATTGGATAAAGAGTCCCTTGGCGTGCCTGTAATCGCCATAGGCGTTCCAACTGTTGTCGATGCTGCAACTTTAGCCAATGACACTATAGACCGTATGCTGGATACTATAGACTCTCTTGGCCATACAATACTGGATAGAATAAGCTCACAGGATAGATATGATATGATACAACAAATACTTGACCCCTACACAGAGAATATGTTTGTAACCCCAAAGGAAGTTGATGAAGTTACAGATAACTTGGCAAATATTATTGCCAACGGCATAAATATAGCTATTCAGCCACCTATTGAAAACGACGATATAAACAAGTATAAATAGAAAAAGGCTTTTCCTACATCTAGGAAAAGCCTTAGTTTTACTTTCTGCGTTTTGTAAGCTCTATAGCCTCTTTGCCTGTCATATGTTCAATATCCATTTCAATTACAGCAAGAGCCTGTAAACATCTCTTTATTTCCTCATTACAGCCCTCTTCATCAGGATTATATTTCATACCCAATTTTCTAATAGCTGGCAAAATTTCGTCCATACTTTCAAGTATTCTGGCTTTACCAAAAACTATTACACTTCTGAAATAAGTTGTAAATTTTTCAGGTATTATTTCGTCTTTTGCTATAACACAAAATGAAACCTTGCTATTATTTTTAATGCCATCTATTTTGTGACCACTTTTGGCACTGTGGAAATATATTTTATTGTCACAATATACATAGCTTAAAGGTACAGCATAAGGATAGCCGTCATCACCTGATACTGCCAACACTCCGGCAGTAGATTTTCTTAAAATTTCTTCACATTCTTCACAGCTTAACTGCTGTTTATTTCTTCTCATTTCTCTAAACACAGTTTATTTCTCCTTACCAATCTTCTTTTACAAGAACCTTATCAAACACCTCTAAAATATCTGACGGCAAAAAACCTCTCCTAGCCAAATAATCAAAGTGTTTTTTCTTTTCCTTAAAGTCAATATTTATATTTCCTTTAAGTCTTTTCGTTAATAGTTTTTCTATTAATTCCAACTGTTCTGTATTTTCTTTAGGCAATGAATTTTCAATAATACTTTTATCTATACCTCTTTTAGTAAGCTCAAGTGATATTCGCTTTTGCCCCCAGCCTTTTAAATTAAGGCAATCTCTTACATAGGCCTTTGCGTATTCCTCGTCATTGACATAGCCATATTTTTCAAGCATAGAAATAACCTTATCTGTTATATTCTCATCATAGTCCTTAACAAGTTTATCTCTTAATTCCTTCTTACTTCTAGCCCTATAGCCTAAAAACTTTACAGCCGTATTTTTCGCCTTTTCATATATTACATTATCCAATATTTCATCATATTTTTCCTGTGAAATTTCATTGCCAATTTTAAGCCTGTAATATAGCACATCAACTCCACTTAGTCCAAATACAAATTTATTATCAATGTAAATAGAATACCTTTCCGTATCCTTAACCTGTTTTTTTATATCAGTGATTATCATAATTTCTATTTCTGTGGTACTTGATTATTTACCTTTTTAATATTCTTTTCTACTTTTACCCTTGGCAACATTACAATATGCTCGCAACCACAACATTTTAATTTAAAATCTGCACCTATTCTCAATACTTCCCATTCTTTTGAGCCACAAGGGTGCTGTTTTTTCATTGTTAATATATCTCCAATATTAATGTTCATCTTTTTCCTCCTTTATATGAATAACTCTCTGAGGGAATGGTATTTCAATACCCTCTTTTTCAAGTCGTTTTTTAATTATTCTTCTTAATTCTCTTTCTAACTGCCAATTTTCGCCTATTTCGCAGTCTGTAGAAATCCTGATAACAACGGAACTATCCCCTAATTCCTCTACACCTAAAACATTAGGCTCTGCTATCATTCCAGTTAATCTCTCATTTTTGTATACTAACTTCATTTCATCACGCAATACTGCCAAAACTCTGTCAATATCCTCGTCATATGTAACCCCTACATCTACAATAGCTCTATTAAAGCCCTTGCTCATATTTGTTACAACGCTTATTCTACCATTTGGAATAATATGCACATTTCCGTCTAAACTTCTTATTCTCGTTGTACGCATACCAATAGCCTCAACCTTACCTGTATAACCATCAATAGTTACAACATCACCTATTACATACTGGTTTTCACTTAATATAAAAAATCCACTTAACATATCTTTTATTACATCTTGAGCACCTACACCAATAGCAAGAGATGCAGCACCACCAATAGCCACAATAGAGCTGGCACTTATGCCCCAAACTGGCAATACATTACAAATAACAAAAAATATAATAAGGTATGATACTATACTAGCTGTTACTGATGCCATAGTTTTTGGATTGCTTGAAAATCTGTTGTGTTTTACAACTATTTTAGTTACAAACTTCTTGGCAATTCTGGATACTATTCCTATAGAAACAGCCACCATTGTGACAACTAATTTCGCTATTATATCTGCTACATCATTTATATCATAGGAACTAAGATTTTTTAAAAGAACTTCAAAAGCCTCCATTACTTCACTCCTGTACTATACAAAAACTCCATTATTTTTAAACATTATACAATATTTTGTTACAGTTATCAACAACCTACAATTTTCTATTTACAACATCTCCTTTTTATATTATTATACAATTAAATTTAGAATATTGAGGAAAAAATCAAAAACAATTCTTAAAATTACATCTATTGCCATTTTAATACTAAGTATCTGCTGTGTATTAGTTGCTTTAGGTTCTTTATTTTTTGGTGTTACAACTGCCACAAGTTTTACAGAGGAAAATTCTATAAGTATTTCACAACAAGCTGTTGAAAGTACTCAAATTTCATCTAATGTATCTCCAGCAATTAATATTGCCATCAATTCTATGGGTATAGTTATGTTTGTTTTTGCTGTTATAGGCTTTGTACTTTTTATTTTTGGTATGAAATGTGTCAAAGGAAGCTCTTATAAACCTGCTTTCATATTAGGCACTACATTTTTGCTATTGTCCTGCTTTTACTGTGTATATTCCTTTGAAAATATTAACATTTTCAATGTAATATCTATAATAATATTGGGGCTATATACCCGTTGTGCATACGGTGTTAAAATTTCTTATAACAACGAAAATTAAAGGAAAAAGTTGGATTTTTTTAATATTTTTATAATACAAATAAACTTTACACCTACCTACATTTGGAGTATACTGTACCTATAAATCATATGATTATTGTATGAGGAGGGATTTATATGGAAAAAAATCAAAAAATATTAAAGTTTCTTTCTTACTTTACAATTATTTGGAACTCTATGGCTTTAGCCTTTAAAATTTTACTACTTACATTGTTATTAATTTTAACATTTGTATGTGCTAAGGATATAAACCTTTCAAATGAAGTTGCCAATACTATAAACAATGCTTTTTCTGAAAATGTAACCCCAGATACATATAACAATACTTTTTCTGAAAATGGCACCGAAAACGATAATGGATTTAAGCCTATACCAGATTCAAAACATATAGACAAGAGCATACACTTTAGCTACAATGGAACTGATTTCAATGTAAATAAAGATTTTTCAATGAGCAAGGTTTCAGGCTCTGATGTACAAAATTTAAGTGTAGTATTTGCTGTAATGCTTATAATAGCTATTGTATGGACTATATTTACAAAATTCCTTGTTATATTTACTGGTGCTTTAGGACTTCGTGCCAGCAAAAAGCCTGAAAAATCAAAAGTACCTTTTGTTTTGGCTTGTGTTATAAGTGTATTTTCTGCTATTAAAATAATATTCTATGTATTATTCAGTGGCATAGGCTTTGTATGTACAGTAAGTTCTATTGTATTTATTATCTTCACTGTATACCTTGGACTTATAAAAAAGGACTATGAAAATACTTTAAAAGCAAGTTCTCCACAATCAGATAATAACACTACAGAAGTTGTTAACAATACTGACGAAGAACCTGTGGAAAATGAGGATTTAGAAAACAAAGAAAGTGAATAACTTCCAATTTTGGACTGTCATTTTGGCAGTCCATTTTTTATTTTACACTTTACAGAATTTTTTATTTGAATTATAATTAACTTAAAGAGAAAAGTGCAAACAAGAGGGGGGATTTTTATGAAAGAGAAACAGAAAATTCTCAATATTTTATCTATAGTAATTATAATATGGCAGGTTATTAGCGGTATTATTAAGGTCGGTATATGCTCTATTTTGCTTTTATGTTGCATAATAACCTGTTCTTCTACAGAAATTGCAAATTCTATTGCAGAACATATTAACAACAACATTCTTTATTCTGGCCAGTTACATAATGCCCACTTTGGCAATCAAGCAATTAACGAAATAATAAGTAATTATATTTCCGGAACAATTTCAGGAAACGATGTTCGCACAATAGCTGGTGTCGTAGGTGTTCTTGTTGCCATTGTAGTTATTGAAATTCTTGTAATTAAAATATACTTTATAATTTCTGGTTTCTTTGGTTTAAAATGTTCTAAAAATCCAGAAAAAGGCAGACCAGCCTTTGTATTAGGTTGTATTGGCGTTGTTGTATCATTTTTACAGGCTTTTTTAACTTATCTAGGCAGTATATTTACATTAGCTGTTGTAGCATTTGCTACATCAACAACAGACGGTCAAATAGTCACTATTTCTCCTAAGGTTATGAATATACTTCTATTCCCTGTTGTATTTATAGTATACACAATATTAATAGGGGTTATAAGACAAAAATATAAAGAAAATACTGAGGCATTTAAAAATATAGCTGATTAAGAAAAAGCACAGACTTCAATGGGTGGAGTTTGTGCTTTTTTACACACTTTTTACATAAATTATATATAAACTGACTTTACAATATTGCCAAAATATTCGACAATATTGTTATCTATTAGATATGGAGTGAAAATCTTATGAAAAAACAAATTGCTGTTATTGAACTTGCGTCAAATGAATTACGGCTTAAAATCGGCGAAAAGTCCGATATGAAAGTTAAAACCGTAGACTCTCTTTCTTATCCTGTTACATTAGGTAGGGAATCTTTCCACAATGGAAAAATATCTTTTGAAACCATTGAAAAAATATGCCAGATAATAAAAGGATTTTTAAATACTGCCAGTGAATATGGTGTGTCCGAAATCAGAGCCATAGCTACTACTGCTATTCGTGAGGCAAAAAACAAAGATTACATACTTGACCAGATTAAGGTTAAAACAGGCATTGATATTGAGGTTTTAGACGAAAACTCTGAAAAAACTGCTGTAAACAGACATATTATGTCCGTTTTACCTGCTGAAAAACGAAATTCCGCTCTTTTTGTTCAGCTTGGTTCTGGTAACATAAATATTTATGTTATGGAAAACAGCAAAATGGTAGATACCTATAGCTTAAAAATAGGTGGTTTAAGAATAAATGAACTTTTTGAAGAATCTTTAGATAGCCCAAAAGATTATGTTCAGGTAATAAGAGAATACTTAACACCTTTCTTTGAAACATTGTCTGATGCCATTCCAGAAAAACTAAGCCAATGTATAGTTTCCGGTAATGAAATACAGACTATTGCATCTATGTGTAATGCCACAAACAGCTTAGACTTTAGTATTATGGAAAGAACAGCCTTTACTAAAATGTACAAAAAAGCAAAGGAAAAAGGTACAGAGGCTATATCTATGGAATACGATATTCCTCAAGAGGAAGTCGAAGTTCTTCTTCCATCACTTATTGTACTTAACAGACTTTTAAAATACACAGTAAATGACAGTATTTTGCTTTCAAATGTTCTTTTAAGTGATGCTGTAATGTTTGAAATGCTCTTTCCTAAAGAGGCCAGTTTTGTAGTTAAAGCCTACGAGGAGTTTACTTTACAGTCAGCCACAAGTATAGCCGAAAGATTTGGCAGAGATATTGGCCATATTTCAAGAGTTTCTTCTGTTGCCATTGAAATATATGATAAAATGAAAAAGCTCCATGGTTATAAATCAAGAGAACGAACACTTTTACAGGTTTCTGCGATTTTACAGGATATAGGCAAATATGTAAATGTAAAAAATCACGCTCTCCTTTCCTATAACACTATAACAAATTTGGATATTGTAGGAATAAACGACCACGAAAGATTGATAATTGCTACTGTTTGCTATTATCACAACGGAAATATACCAAGTATGGATAGCCCTATTTACAATCAGCTTAGTCAGGAAGACAGAGTAATGGTTTCAAAGTTAGCAGCAATTTTGCAAATTTCAAATGCCATAAACACTAGCCATTCACCAAAGTTCGAACAGGTAAGTGTAAATATGAAAAATGGCAAATTAAATATATACTTAACAACCCTCAAAAATATTAATCTTGAGAAATGGGCATTTATTGCAAAATCAAAACTGTTCAAAGAAGTATATGGCCTAAATGCCACAATAATTAAAAGAGGTGTATTATAATGAACACTATAAATTTAGATAACCCTGAGCTTTACAACAATAGAGAATTAAGCTGGCTGGAATTTAATGAAAGAGTTTTAGAAGAAGCCTTTGACAAGACAAACCCTATTATAGAAAGATTTAAGTTTCTTGCCATTACATCATCTAACTTAGACGAATTCTTTATGGTTAGAGTTTCTGGTCTTATAGATAGAAAAATTGCTGGTTCAGTTTCTAAAGACCCTGCCGGATTAAGTGTAAAGCAACAGCTTTCAGCAATTAGTGCTAGAGTACACGAAATGGCACAAAAACAGTATAACTGCCTTAATAGAAGTCTTTTACCTTTCTTAGACGGCGAAAAAATAAATATTTTAACATACAAAGAGCTTTCAAAGGCACAGAAAACCTTTGTAAGGGATTATTATGACACAACTGTATTCCCTATTCTTACACCAATGGCTATTGACCAAAGTAGACCATTTCCTCTTTTAGCAAACAAAAGTCTTAACATTATAGTAGAAACAACAGAAAAGAACAAGAATTTTGCCTTAGTTCAAGTTCCTAATGTTATTCCTAGACTTGTTAAGTTGCCATCAGAAGACGGTACTACACAGATTATTATGCTTGAAGATATTGTGAAGGAATACATTAAAACATTATTTGTAGACTTCCCAATTTCAAATGCCTATTGCTTTAGAATAACTAGAAACAGTGACCTTGATATTGACGAAGACGATAGCCACGATTTATTGGAAGAAATAGAAGAATCTATAAAACAGAGGATTTGGGGCGAGCCTGTAAGACTTGAAGTGGAAAAAGGAATAAACGAAAAATGCTATAAATTCCTTAAAAATCAGCTTAACCTTGACGAAGAATATATTTACAAAGCTAATGGTATACTTGATTTGACAGTATTTTTTGCCTTAGGTGGCATTGTAGATAGACCGGAATTATGTGATGCTCCTATGCCTCCACTTCCTGTACCGGAATTTGTAGATAAAGATATGTACGAAGTTATCAAACAGGGAGATGTTCTGGTTCATCACCCATACCAATCCTTTGATTGCGTAGTAAACTTTGTTAAAAATTCTGCTGTTGACCCTAAGGTCCTTGCTATAAAGCAAACACTTTACAGAGTTTCTGGTAACTCTCCTATTATAAAGGCTCTTATTGATGCAGCCGAAAATGGCAAACAGGTTACAGTATTAGTAGAATTAAAGGCTCGTTTTGATGAAGAAAACAATATCAACTGGGCAAAGAAGTTAGAAAAAGCCGGCTGTCATGTTATATACGGTTTAGTAGGCTTAAAAACTCATTGTAAGCTATGTCTTGTAGTAAGACAGGAAGAAGTGGGCATTGTTAGATATGTTCATTTAGGAACTGGTAACTACAATGACAAAACAGCTAAGTTATATACTGATATGGGTATGTTTACTTGTAGAGAAAGTATTGCTAGTGATGTATCATCACTTTTCAATGTATTGACAGGCTATTCAAAAGCAAGAAGCTGGAACAAAATTGCTGTCGCTCCTACAGACTTGCGTTCAATGTTTTTACAGAGAATAGAAAGAGAAACAGAAAATGCCCTTGCCGGTAAGCCTTCTAAAATTACTGCAAAGGTTAATTCCCTTGTAGATAAGGATATTATTAAGGCACTTTACAGAGCATCTCAGGCTGGCGTAAAAATTGACCTTATTGTAAGAGGTATTTGCTGTCTTAAACCTAATATTGCCGGTATAAGCGATAATATAAATGTAATAAGTATTGTAGGTAGATTTTTGGAACATAGTAGAATATACTACTTCCAAAATGATGACTCTCCAAAGATTTATCTTGCTAGTGCAGATTGGATGCCTAGAAACCTTGATAGACGAGTTGAGGTTGCTTTCCCTGTAGATAATCCAGATTTAAAGAAGCGTATTGTTAAAATACTTGATATTACCCTTAACGATACAATTAAGGCAAGAGTAGCTCAAAATGATGGTACATACAGAAGAAAAGACAAGAGAGGCAAAGAGCTTATTTCTTCACAAATGGAATTTTATAAAATGGAAAAAAAGAGAAATGATTCTTTCTTTGCTGAAAGCAAAAAAGATGTTTTTATACCAAATAAAGGCGAATAAAGATAAAAGCGATCAAAGATTTCTCTTTGATCGCTTTCATACTTTTAATTTAGTTATTAGAGTAAATTAGACTGATCATAGCATTTATCTCATTATGTAATCTATCTGCATTTTCGTATTCAGCATTGCTTTCGAACACAATCACTTCTTTAACCATTCCGGTTATTTCTTCGAGAACATCAGACATGGGTTCTATATATGGTAACTGCTTTATGTAGTTTGATGAATTATTTGCAGTTGGATTTATCGCATGAACCAAATCGTTTATGGTATCCGAGTTCATTAATGCTAATAAATAATAAAGTTTTGAAAAATCCTTTGGAAAAATACCCACTATTGATTGATCAAAAACATGATCTGCCATCAGAAATGCTCGGATTGTATTGGACTTTACCATTGGAATACCGATACCGGTCTTAAAATAAAAAGATGAATTCTGGAATCTTGACTTTTTATTCTTTTTATAAAATTCAATTGTCGGTTTATCCCAACGAACAAACCACTCATCGCTTTGCCTAATATAGCGCCTCTTGGCAGCACTCTTAATATATGGAACATATCCCTCTTCAATATCTGGGATCCCGTAAAGTGAAGTACAGTGAGTTACGATTGTAGGATCTACCACATCATAATTCTTGGCACCTTTAACATATTTACTGGCTGCTCGTATAAACCTTAAATTATCTCCTGTGTAAAACCCAGTTACTACATCAGCAACATCACCAAGCTTCTGTTCGGATTGAGATAAAAGCGTCGCCGTTTTCGATTCTGCCAAAATCACTCTACATTGTTCATTTTCGAGAATATCACTTTGCTTAAAATTAAAAATTTGCAAATTTTCGGGATATTCTTTTTCATCTCCTAACAGCGTAGCAAATTCACTTGAAGAATTGAAACCCTGGATTACTCTAAAAGTATGCTCTAAGGCAGTTTTCTTATCACATCTTTCAAGAGTAATAATGGAATAACCAAAGCTGACTCCAGGGAAAAATCTGGATGGAAAAATTAAGATTTCATCTATTTTAGTATTTGAAATAATCAATTCTCTCAAACGAGAATGCATATTTAAGAACAAGTATGTATCTGGAATAATAAAAGAAAGTCTACCATGCATTCTTAAAACCGAGATACATCTCAACAAAAACAACGAGTATGTTTCTTTTACATAATGTCCGGCAAACTTTTTCTTGAGGACATCTCTCTTCTCGTAATCTTGCCATGCTCCGTATGGCGGATTGCCAATAACTTTTGTGTAATGCCCTCCCAAGGAACTGAACATATCTAATTGCTTGTCAAACAGTGTATCTGTTTGCTTCAACCATAACTGAGACATACTGTAAATATCTAACTGCTCATCGAGAAGGGTATCAGTTTCTCTAACAACAACAGCAGTATTATCTTCATACTTCTTCTTCAATATTGAAATAGCATCACTATTTATGTCTAACGCATCGATTTGTACTGTTTTGCTTGTTTCTAACACTTCATCAATAAAGATACCTTCACCTGCAGATGGTTCAAGGACGATGTCATTATCGACAACCCCTAACTTAGAAACCATGTACTCAGTTATATCCTTTGAATTGGTGTAATATGAACAAAATATATCTCTCATTTATTTTCCTCCTCGAGGGCCTAGCTTAAGTATTGCCTTAAGGTTTATCTTAAGTAAATTGTATCATGAGAGATTTACCATGTCAAGTACTTCAAGAGATCGTTGCACTCTAAATGCTGTTTCAATTCTGTGCTTATATCATTTTCCCAATCTGCATTTTCGTTAAGCCATTTGCGCATATCAAATCCCGTAAACTCTTTCATTGCAGCATAACCATCATCTGCACAATACACTTCCCAATATAGAGAGTTTTTAAGTGTCTTCAAATAATGATTATTTTCGTCCTCAGTCTGTCTTACAAACAAGATGTTTTTTTCGATTTCGCCCAAAGAATTATAAATGCTTGCAACAAGAAGCAGCCTATTTGTATTTCCTTTTTCGTTGGAGCTAAATCCACTCTTGAAATCGCAATTATAGTGGATGCCGTTCTGTTCAAAGTGCAGATCCAGACCAAGTTTAATTCCACCACTATCAACCATCGTCCAAGGAATATCATAGTGGCGTTTTAATTCGGCTTTAATCTCCTCAGACAAATCCAGACTTTCGATATATCCTATAGCATCGTTTTTAATTTGCGTCTGAACTTCATCAAAGTCCGGGGGATCAACCAGGGTAAGTTTCTTGATCGGAAAATCAAATGCCAACTTGCAAAACGGCTCCCACAATTCGCCGATACGGCGTGCAAATGCCATATATTTGTATTTCCAAACTTTATTGCGGTATTCGAGCATCACAATATAAGACGCATAGGTTAAGAGCAAAATTTCATTTAACAGGGTCTGGTTATCCCATGATTCACTTTTAGCAACAGTATTGAGATTGGCAATTTTACCTTCTCTATACTCTTTGATGCGTTTATTGATTTCACTTGCTTTATCATTTTTAGATTTCTTTGTTTTATAAAGTTCCGCCAATATAGAGTCGCCGGCTTTTCTAAATGTCGAAATCCACTCTGCTTTTGTTTTAACCACAACAGTGTCCCCCTTTGAGAATATAATACTGTATTATACATCATTTCGACACCTTTCTCAATATATTGCAACAACGAAAGCCCCGTAACTGACTGTACGGGGCTTTCGTTGTTATTTAAAACTCATATAATATAAGTATGTTCCAGTGGAATCTTTAGAAACTGTAACTGTTCCGGCTTTTACAGGAACTTCTAAAGCACCGTCTGATACAATAGCATATGAAACATTATTTACTTTTATCTTTTTACCACTACCACCATTAGCTACAAGTGTAAGTGTACCGTCTTTTGGAGCTGTAAAGGATATTGCTGTGCCCGTTTCCATTTTAACAGCCTTTGTAAGGATCAATCCGTTATATGTAATAGTTGTAGCATTTTTATAGTTATTGGCTTTTACACTATAGAAATTATCTGTATTTTCTCCCGTAGTATAGTTCCAAACCTTAGCAGAACTTTCAGCCAAATACCACAAAGCATCTAACAAATCTATTTTACCGTCTTTGTTTAAATCCGGTGCAACAATATCAGTTTTTAATCCCTGTATCAACTTTAACATAATAGCACAGTCTTTTTTATCTACATTTCCGTCTTTATTTAAGTCTGCCTTATCATATGTTGTAGTTTCTGTTGTTGCTTCTGTGGTAGTTGTAGTTGTAGATACTGTTGTTGTAGAAACTGTTGTAACTGTAGGCTTGCTACCATCTTGATACCCAAAAGCACCTACATCTACAGTTCCAATGGCTCTGTAATTATTGCCCAAATCAACTAAACTACCCATATCATTTAAAACACCATTATCGCCTAAATCAATACCGTAAGAACCGTTAGCAAGGCTGTAATCACTATTGAAACTAGGTTTGCCACTATAGTTTGTACCACCTACAAAAGTATTAAAGGCATCTATACCCTCTTGCGAACTACCCTTGTATTCAAAATAAGTACTGTCTGAGCTGTTTGTATCATAGAATACATTATTGTTAAATGTAACATTTAAAGTATATTCAGCTGGCAAATCTCCACCAATTAATGGGTACTTATTAGATGATTTATATACCATATTGTTTCTAACATCTACGCCATTACATTTTACAAAACAAAATTCGCCATTATATCCACCTTCGCCCTCGCCATTGTCAACAAGAGTGTTATTATATATCTTTGTTTCTGTAACATAGCCAGTTTTTTTCTTTTCATAGCCACCAACTCTTATACCACCACAAGAGTTTTTGTATACAAGGTTATTTCTGACTATAACATTTTTAACTGGATAATTTGCCTGTAATTCTTCTGAACCAATTTCAATACCATACATACTGCCATAAACAATATTATTTTCAAATATTGTATCTCTTGCACCGTCTAAATAAAGACCTGCACACTCTGCGTATGAGCATATAGAATTGTAAACAGTATTACCAGCGGCAACGCAATATCTAGGCTGGTCATAAGCTGGAACAGAACAATATTTTGCATTACCATAGAAATCAATACCAATGTTAGTATTATCGTGTACAGTATTGTTGATTACATTTACATATTTACAGTTACCAGAAGTTGAAAGTGTTTCACTCCAACCTGTTGTATTATTGTGTATGTTATTATTTTCAATGCAAATATTGTTAATAGAAGTTTCATCTGTCTTGCCCTCGCCAAAAAGCAAAATACCGTTTGCTTCGCCATTTTCATTTTCTCCTGGCTTTGTAGTAAGCAAGTTGTGAATATGATTATTACTTATAATAATATGGTTTTCGCAATCATTAATCAAAATACCATAGGCTTGCTCAGCTGAATGTCCACCTATTTCAAGTCCATAAATTTTAATGTAATTACAACCATTTAAAAGCAAAATAGCACCATTTGTACCAGTTGTACAAGTCAAAAATGGTGTTTCATTAGGATAGTTTCTCAATGTAATATACTTCCCCTCGCTACCTGATGTCTTAAAGGAATTAAGAGCATTATAAGTACCACCTCTGACATATATTGTCTGACCTGCCTTTACTGTATCTAAGGCTTTTTGAACAGTAGCAAAAGGCTTATCTATTGTACCTGCATTACTGTCGCTACCTGTAGTGGCAACATAGAGGGCATTATCCTCAATAGTGTCACTAAATTCCTTAAACATTTCAGCTTTAAAGCTGTCCTCTCCCTGTAATGCTATTTTGTCCTTTGGCATTTGAGCATAAGCTCCTACTGTCATTAGCATAATGACACCCAATGCCAAAATAGCTGTGCATAATAGTTTTTTCAATAAAAACACCTTCCTTTTTTAGTCATAAGTACAAGTATACGACCAAAGAAAATCAAAGTCAATAAACTATAGTCCGAAATATTGTACAAAAAGGAAGGTGAAATTTCTATATTATTACTATTTTAATTTTTCAGCCCATTGAGCTTCTTTAAAACCTATTAAAACAAAATCATCGCCTATAACCAAAGGGCGTTTAACTAGCATACCGTCTGTTGCAAGAAGATTAATCTGTTCTTCCTCTGTCATATCAGGTAATTTATCCTTTAAACCAAGTTCTTTGTACTTTAAACCGCTTGTGTTAAAGAACTTTTTAAGTGGAAAACCACTTTTTTCATACCAAGCCTTTAATTCATCAGCTGTTGGATTGTTTTCCACAATGTGTCTGTCTTCAAATTCAACACCATTACTTTCAAGCCAATTTTTAGCCTTTTTACAAGTTGAGCATTTTGGATATTCTAAAAATAACATTCTCATTCCTCCTATTCAGAACATCGGATTTATCTTTCCGATTCATTGTCAGAACAAATTAACTCTGTTAATTTGTGCCTTGCAAGCAAGACATCGGATTTATCTTTCCGATTCACCGTCAGAACATTTTGCTTTGCAAAATGTGGCTTGCAAGCAAGCCATCGGATTTATCTTTCCGATTCATTATAAACAAAAAGGCTGTCGAAAACCCTCGACAGCCTTAATATTAGTTTTCACTATTTTCAGCATTAAAATGTTCGCTGTCAATAACAACAGTTTCCTGTGGTTCTTCTACAGTTTCATTGTTTAATACTTCTCTAAATTCGTCGCCACTAACCTTTTCCTTTTTAAGGAGAAGCTGAGCAGTTCTTTCAAGTCCATCTCTATTTTCTTCAAGGACTTCCTTAGCCTTGTTGTAAGCCTCATCAATAATTCTTCTAATTTCGCTATCAATCTGACCTGCAACATTTTCGCCATAATTTCTGCTATGACCAATATCTCTGCCAAGGAATACCTCGTGGTCTTCTTCGCCATAGAGAATAGGTCCCATTTTTTCACTCATACCAAAACGAGTTACCATATTTCTAGCAAGGTTTGTAGCCTGTTCAATATCCTTGCTTGCACCCTGTGTATAGTCGCCAAAAATCATTTCTTCAGCTACTCTACCACCAAATGTAGCAACGATTTCCTGTTCCATAGACCTTTTAAATCTAAAGCTCTTTTCAGTAGGAACTGGCATTGTATAACCACCAGCCATACCAATAGGAATAATAGAAACTGTATGAACCGGACTTAAATCTGGCATTTTTTCAAAAAGAATTGCGTGTCCAGCTTCGTGATAAGCTGTAATCTTTCTTTCAAGCTCAGTTTTAATATGGCTCTTTTTCTCTGTACCTAAAGCAACTCTGATAAATGAGTCCTTTACATCCTGCATAGAGATTTCTTTTTTATTCTTTCTTGCTGCGTGAAGTGCTGCCTCATTTAAAAGATTTTCCAAGTCTGCACCAGTAAAGCCCTGTGTAGTATTTGCAATATCTTTAAGGTCAACATCTGGGGCAAGTTTCTTTCCTCTGGCGTGAACCTGAAGAATTTCTTCTCTGCCCTTTGCATCTGGAGCACCAACAACAACCTGTCTGTCAAAACGACCTGGTCTTAAAAGTGCTGGGTCAAGAATGTCTGGTCTGTTTGTAGCAGCCATAACAATAACACCCTGATTTACACCAAAACCGTCCATTTCAACAAGGAGCTGATTAAGTGTCTGTTCTCTTTCATCGTGGCCACCACCTAAACCAGCACCACGCCTACGACCTACAGCATCAATTTCATCAATAAATACAAGACAAGGAGCATTTTTCTTTGCCTGTTCAAAAAGGTCACGAACTCTTGATGCACCAACACCAACAAACATTTCTACAAAGTCTGAACCGGAAATAGAGAAAAATGGAACATTTGCCTCACCTGAAATAGCCTTTGCAAGTAATGTTTTACCTGTACCCGGAGGGCCTACCATAAGTATACCCTTTGGTATTCTAGCACCTAAGTCTACGAATTTCTTTGGCTGTTTAAGGAAATCTACTATTTCCTCAATTTCTGCCTTTTCTTCCTCAAGACCTGCTACATCTTTAAATGTAACTTTCTTATCCCCTGGGTTCTGCATTTTGGCTTTTGCCTTGCCAAAGTTCATAACTTTGCCACCGCCTCCGCCACCTTGCATCTGCTGGAATAAGAAGAAGAAAAGTGCAATAACAACAACTATACTAACAATAGTTGCAATAATAGAAAACATATTACCGGCTTTTGATGGAGCCTGTGTAGTAAGCTTTAATCCCTTTTCAACTGCTGGATTTACAGTATCCACAAATGATGATACGCTACTTATTGTAACTTTATAAGACTTGCCGTCTTTTAAATTAACAACTGCTGTACCAGAGTCAGAAACATCGGCATCACGCTGTAAAGTAATAGACTCAACTTTATCACCATTAATCTGGGAAATCATATCGCTGTAAACATAATCTGTAGTCTGTGGTGTAGAACTTGAAAAGTTCTTATTTACTAAAATCATTCCTATGATGAATAGGAAAATGACCAGATACATACCAAGATTACGCAAAAAATTGTTTTTCATCTCTCTCCCCCTAATAATAAATTTTATATATCGGAAAATAGCTAATACCCATCTACCGTTATCGTTTTATAATACCATATTTTACAAATTTATTCAAGGAAATTTTGTCGAAGAAACAGCTGTTATAAGCTATTATTTTTCATCTTCATCCTCTATAAATGCAAGCTCTGCAATGTATGGTAAATTTCTGTATCTCTGGGCATAATCAAGACCATAACCTACAATAAATTTATTAGGAATATCAAAGCCTACCCAATCAACAGGAACTTCTTTTTCTCGTCTTTCAGGCTTGTCAAAAAGTGTACAAAGTTTTACTGACTTTGGATTATCTTTCTTGAGATATTCAATCAAATGATACAATGTATTACCAGTATCAATAATATCTTCAACAATAAGTACATTTCTGCCTTCAATACTTTCGCTTAAATCCTTTTTAATGTTTATCTTGCCACTAGATACTGTACTTGAACCGTAGCTTGAAACAGCCATAAAGTCAATCTGAACATCATTAATTTCAAGTTTTTTAAGAAGGTCTACCATAAACATTATAGCTCCTCTTAAAATACCAACAACAAGTAAACTTTCTCCTTTGTAGCTTTCGGAAATTTCTGCGGCTAACTTTTCAACTCTTGATTGAATTTCTTTTTCTCCTATAAGTACCGTAAGTTTTTCCTTCATTAGTTTTCTTTCTCCTTTAAATACATATATACTACATTTTTTGTATCCTCATTAGCCTTGTACATATCAGAAGTTTTGTAGTTAGGAATCCACAATACATCATTATCTACAGCCAATAAAGTGATACTGTCTTTGTCATCTTTTGATAGTTTAAGCTCAGAAAAAATCTTCTTCAAACTCTTTCTTCCACCTACACCATTGAGATAAATTTTATCCCCAGCTTTTCTATTTCTAAAATAAAAATCACCTTTTATTTTATCATAATCAAAAGGAATAGTATATAGTATTTTTGGATTTGTCAAATTTTTTTTAGAAATTAACAAAGTTTTCCCTATTTCGGGAATATATTTTGGTTCTTCTGGCTCTAATTTATATGAAACCTCCTTATGTTCTATATGTTTAGAGAAAATTATGCAATTATTAATTCTTGATGCTCTTAAATTATGAGGTAGCTGTACCACCTTTCCATTCTTTTTATACAAAAGGCTTTCCACAGACTTTATATGTTCATATGAAACATCGTGTAAATCAGCTGAAAAATCTATAAAGCCTAATCTTAAAACTCTCTTTAAAATAACTTTATCTAAATCCAAAAGTTTTTCAACAGAAAGAACTTTGTCCCCTACAGCACAATAGCTGTATGCTGTCCTAGCCTGCCT
>ERZ773142.1068-NODE-1068-length-17599-cov-3.43787_pt1 | contig 17599 bp, 15 predicted proteins | sample MGYA00580853_ERZ773142 | MGnify/ENA primary metagenome ERZ773142 (study PRJEB29015, sample SAMEA2737862) | human gut metagenome | biome: human gut; feature: human-associated habitat; material: faeces | place: China | collected 2012 ... | reverse complement strand
CAATGCTCTATGTTTGGTGCGATTTCGACAACATCCCCGGGTAGTAAACGACGGGCGCTTTTACCTCGTTCTTGATAATAACCCACACCACCTACGGCGATGAGTATCTGCCCTCCTGTATGCGTGTGCCAGTTGTTTCGGCAGTTAGGTTCAAACGTTACGTTAAACATTGGTACGTTTAAATCCTTATTGCTTGTTAATGGCGCTAGCCAAGACTTCCCCGAGAAATATTGTTCAAACCCGGTGTTTCATTTCCTGTAGGGAATTCACTAATTTTTGGAATTTCAGTTTTCATTTCTTGTGCGTTTATATTGCCAATAGAGATTAATGTGATCAACATGGCAATGGTTATTTTCTTTATATTCATATTTGTTTTCTTGATTTTATCCATATCACAAAATTATTTAAGATATTCCATTACTTTTGTATACCAATTACTGATAAGTGTAACAGAATTACTGATTTTACAATCTATAGAATCTTGAAGTTGATGGCTTTTAAACAAATATAGGGGAAATCTCAAATTGGCGAGATTGGACAATTGTCAGTCTGTTGGGATTATGTATTTTTGTCATCATAAGAATCTATAGGATGAAGCCTGATACGGAAAACATATATCAACGGAAAATCAATCAAGTAATTGATTATATCAATGCGAATTTGCATCTCCCTTTACGACTGGATATAATAGCCGGGCAAGTAAACGTGTCCGAGCGGCAGCTACTACGTATTATGAAAGGAGCCTTGAATGAGTCATTATATGCTTATGTGGCGAGGCAACGTGTAGAGCGAGCGGTTCTATATATGCATACGGAAGATATGAGTCTGGCAGATCTAGCGAGTCGGGTAGGCTATGATAACCCCCAATCTTTCTCGAAAGCGTTCAAGAAACAATTCAGCGTATCTCCGAAAGCTTATATGGATAAGTTGCGAGCACGTCTGAGAGAAGAGACCGAGAAGTGGAGTAATGCTTCGGTCGGGAAGGAGATTATTCCATCAGGGATGTTCGGTACGATTCGTTTGCAGAAAGGAAAATATGCGGTTTATACCTTAAAAGGTAGTTATGCGGGATTACAAGAACTATATAATACTATAAATATAGATTTCAATTATACCAAACGGCATGGAATGGCGTTTGAGGAATATGTGAGTTATTCGGAAGAGGATGACGATACCCAAGTGACAAAGATTTATATACCAATAAAATAAATTAGTATGGAAACAAAATTTTGCCAAAGCTGCGGTATGCCGCTGCAAAAGAATGAGGAATATTGTTGCTATTGTTATAAGGACGGGGCCTTCACGATGGCTTGTACGATGGATCAGATGATCGATCATTGTGCCCAGTTTGTCGATGAGTTCAATAAAGATGCGGACTTTCATTATACGAAAGAGGAGGCCGTAGCGAATATGAAATTATTTTTCCCGACATTGAAGCGCTGGGCGGTGCGATAAGCCTCTATAAAAAGCGTCTATCTGTGCTTCGGCTTGCTGGATTAGTTTCACTGGAATGCGGGGCTTCTTCTCGAAAAAGTCCATTTCTATTTGAATGGTGTTTTTTTTAATGGAGCGGCTCCAATTACCTATTATCTTTCCGTTATACAAGATAACCGGGTAGAAGGTGCCGAATCGGTTGAACGCTTTTGGATGATGTTCTAGCGGCAATACGTCCGTACGGTTCTTGTAACTGATCAAGTATTCATCGAAGGCGGGGAGGAGACGCAGGACGGGCTCGCTCTCATTTTTTCCTTTCCATGATTGGTGGATGAAATATTCACGAGAATCGAACGTCTCGGTCATTAACTCCGTCTTGATCAGATTGATAGCGAGCCTACACTCGGTAGCGGTTAGCCCGGACCACCAAACAAAATCCTGTAACTGGGCAGGGGAGTGGCTTTGAAAATATCTGGATGCCAATCTCGCCAGAGCCTCTTCCCTGCAAAGTTCACGAGTAGGAGGGACACGTTCGTCCAATAAGGCGTAAGTCGTTTTCTTTCCTTTATCGATCCCGCTACAGACGATGCCTTCCACCTCACCCCATGTAAGGAAAAGGTTTACGTGATCTATGGTGGGCAAAATCCCGGATTTTTGCAATTCCGCCGTTACTTCTTGTTTGGTCAGGCTTTTGTATCCTTCCAGTATCTTTCCGATCTGATCTAGGCATCTTGTGAACAGCGTTTTTTCTATCTTCCCGAAATGTCCCTTGGCGTACGACATAACGGCAGCCTTGATACGCTCGGAAGATAGCATAAGCATCCAACGGATATCCTCGGCGGCCACGAAATGCCAAGTAGGACGCATCACATGGGTACGTAGAATATCACCTTTGTACAAAGCCTCATTTACCGTTTCAAGGGAAGAGGATCTCAAGCGAATACCGATCGCCCATTTGGCCATCTCATACTCCTGTGCCTGGATAGCGCCCATCCAAGAGACCAACTCTTTCGGGGACTCGAATCGGGGTTGTTCCAATTGTTGGCTAGCTACTCGTATATGTGTTATCATAATATATGAATATAAACGCAAATGTACGAAATAAAGCGTTAAACATCCCATAATCTTGAAGATATACTCATTCTTTTTGTACCTTCACGCTAGAAACAATTAGTGAAATTTATGACGATAGCGTATTTAAATGTGGCTACGGACCGGCAACACTTGGATATTCAAAGGGAAGAGATCTCTTCTTTTGCCGCGGCCAAAGATATCCATGTGGATAAATGGGTCATGGAAGTATCCGGAGAGAAAGCGAAACAGCCGGGACCAAAGTTAAAACTTGTTCTCGAACGCTTGAAGAAAGGGGATGCCTTGATCGTATCGGATATTACCCGTTTGTGTCTTACCTTATATGAGTTGATGGGGATACTTACCGTTTGCATGGAGAAGGACGTGACGGTCTATTGTATAAACGACCGTTATATATTCGATGACCGGATGGATCGCCAATTGATGATTAATGTCTTCAAGCAAGTAGACGAGATTGATCACAGTCTGGTTTCCATACGTACAAAAGACGCCTTGGAACAGGTGAAAAGTACGGGAAAGCGGTTGGGACGTCCTAAAGGCTCGGAATCCAAGTTGTTCTTCTTAGACGCCCATAAGGGGGAGATCATGAACATGTTGGAGCGGGGAGAATCGGTAGGATCGATTTGCGAGCATTTCAACGTCTCTAAGAATACTTTTTATAAGTATAGGAAGAAATTCTTCAGATCGTAAGGATTGGTTTTAATACCAATCCTTTCGTTTCATATATAGCCAAGTCAATACTCCGGTAACTATCATGACGGCCCAAGCTATGAAATAACCGTAACGCCAATCCAATTCCGGCATTATCTTGAAGTTCATACCCCATACGCCCACCAAGAATGTCAAAGGGATGAAAAGGGTGGAGACAATCGTCAGCCGTTTCATGATGGCGTTCATCCTAAGATCGTTATTGGATATATAAAGATCGACAAGGGAAGAGGTGATTTCCCGGCAGCTTTCCGTTGTTTGGATAACGAATTGGAGTTGGTCTTGCAGGTCATTATAGATCGGCAGGATATCCGGGGTGATAATCCCGTTCTCTGTTCGTAATAGTTTTGAGAATTGATCTTTCAGCGGTTGGCTATTCTTACGGATAATCATGTACTCATGGCGGTGTTGTTGGATTAGGGAACCCATATTACCCTGATCGTTCTTAGGATCGAGCAAAGTCTCTTCTATATCCTCTAGTATCTCTTCTACCTTTGAGGCGGATTCTACTAAATTCGCTATGATCGTGTTTAGAAGGAAAGCGAGCAGCAATCCACTGCCTTTTTTCCGGATGTTCAGCATGTTGGATAGTAGCGCTTTATGAGCGGCCTCGAATACGGGGTTGTTGCTTTCCGTAAAAGTGATAACCGTATTGTTCGCTACCAGTATACTGATGTGCTCAGACCGCATCTCGTTATTGACATCGTAATAGCAGGAGTTTAATACGATAAGCATTCGTCCTTTGTATTCCTCTACCTTGACCACGTGTTGGGGAGTCAAGATATCCTTAGCGTCCAGATTATGCAGTCCGAAATCTTTTACGATACGGGTAATGGCATCCGCATTGGTCAATCCGCTAACCTCGAACCAATTGATCTGATCCGAGTCGGATAGTTTGCTGAAAGAGGTGTCGGTTATCCGCACCTCTTTCGTATGCAAAGATTGTTCGTTGTATTGCGTGAGACGGATGCCGGTTGCTGTCTCATGTTCGCCGGCGTAATAATACTTGTCCGATAAATGCCGGTTGGATATATGTCTTCTCCTGTGTGTATATTCATTCCGTCTCATAATAAGGATCTCTTTTTAATCGAATTCAACAACGGTGATGCCGGCGCCTCCGAACTGCACATGCTCGTCTTGAAAACGACGGACACCGGGAACCGTGCGCAGATAATCCCGGATTAGCTGACGTAAGATACCCGTACCGGTTCCATGCAAGATGCGAACCTTGCCTGCCCCGACTTGAATGGCGTCGTCGATAAAATAGGTCACGCTTTGCAATGCCTCATCGCCCCTCATTCCTCTCACATCGATTTCTTGCTTAAAGTTTATCTTCTTCTCATGCATATTGTCAGTGGTCTGGGAGCTGACGAACGTGCTTTTCTGGATTTCCCGTTTGATCTGGCCTTTGCTTACCTTTTCCAACTGCTCCAGCTTAACCGTGCTTTTGATCATCCCGAATGCTACTACGGCCTGCTTTCCTTGTAGTTCCATAACGGTTCCGGCGGAAACCTGCCCTTTAAGGCGTACATTGTCACCGACCTCTATCACCTCTTTATTAAATATTGGCTGGGCCGTCACTTTTTGTTTCTGTTTCTTCCGTTCGTTCCGTTCCTTGAGCTTCGCCATCTTGCGTGCGATCTTATCGTCTTCTTCTTCGGTCGCCATTACGGAGTTCTTGAACTCTTCCAAGGCTTTGCGGGCCAGTTTGGTCTGTTCTTTTTCCGCTTGGGCCTCCTTGATCTCACGGACGGTATTCTCGATCTTGGCGTTAGCCTCCGCTAGAATACGTTGGGCCTCGGCCTTTGCCTCCCGGATGATCTCTTTCCGTTGCTTGTTTACGGCTTCCAAGTCTTGTTCATAACGAGAAGTGACATCTTCCAGTTTTTTCTCCTGCTGACGGATATTCTGCCGTTTGCTTTCCCAGTACCGTTTATCGCGTACGATATCTTGCAGGTATTTGTCCATATTGATATAATCCGCTCCGACGTTTGCGGAAGCGTCGGCTATCACGTCCTCGGGCAGACCGATCTTGCGTGCGATCTCTACGGCGAACGAGCTACCCGGATTTCCGATAGAAAGCTTGAACAAGGGCTGCATCAAATGGCGGTCGTACAACATGGCACCGTTTACGATACCCTCCGTATCCTCGGCGAAATGCTTCAAATTCTGGTAGTGGGTCGTGATTACCCCAAAGCTATGATTCCGGTTGAAGCGATCCAATAAAGCCTCGGCGATAGCGCCGCCAATCTGGGGTTCCGTACCGCTACCGAACTCATCGATTAGGATAATGGTCCGCTCGTTACAATTCTTCACGAAATACTTCATGTTGGTAAGGTGGGAACTGTAGGTACTCAAATCGTTCTCGATGCTTTGCTCATCGCCTATATCGATGAATATATGCTCGAAGATCCCGGTTCTTGATCGCTCATGCAAAGGAATCAATAAACCACATTGCAACATGTATTGAAGTAATCCGACCGTTTTCAGGCAAACGGATTTACCACCGGCGTTCGGACCGGATATGATCAAGATCCGTTTTCCCTCGGTCAGCTCGATATCGAGGGGAACTACCTGCTTGCCCTGTTTCTGTAAAGACAGGAATAAGAGCGGATGCACGGCACGTACCCAATCCATTTGTCGCTTATCCTCCACGATCGGCTTGATCGCCTTGACTTGCTCCGCGAATAACGCTTTCGCACGAATGAAGTCAATGTCGGCAAGAAACTCGTAAGATTGTAGGATATCCGGAGCTAAAGGACGGATCACGTTCGTGAATTCCGTCAGTATCTTAATGATTTCCCGGCGTTCTTCCCCTTCCAGTTCCCGGATGCGGTTATTCGCTTCCACGACCACCTCCGGCTCTATAAAGACCGTCTTGCCACTGGCGGACTCATCATGTACGATACCTTTTATCTTTCGTTTGAAGGCCGGGGCTACCGGGATCATCAAACGACCGTCGCGCATGGTCGGTGTCACGTCCTTATCGACAACCCCGTCCGATTGTGCCGCACGGAGGATGGATTGCAGGCTGCGGGAAATACCGCTCATCGTGATCGTCATTTCCCTGCGGATTTGCGATAGGGTGGAGGAAGCACTGTCCTTGACCTTGCCGAATTTATCGAGGATACTATCGATCTTTCCAATCAATTGGGGGAAGACAAAGATATCTCCCGCCAATTCAGTCAAGGCCGGATACTTGATTTCCTCATCGTCCATAGGCTTGAAGAAGCGTACGATGTCATTGATCGTTTGCAAGGAACGTTTGAGGTCGAACAACTCCCGTTCATCCAGCCAAGTACCTTCCGGCCGAATCCGTTTCAAGGAATAGCGCACGTCGAAGAAATAACTGGCGGGGAATTCCGTGTCTCCGTGTAGGATACGGATAAACTCATCGGTTTGTTCCAATCGCTTGGATACGACCTCGAAATCGGCGGAGAATCCCATCTCCGCTACCCGCTCTTCCCCGAGCGGGCTTAAACATTTTTCTGTGATTAAGTGACGGATCTTATCAAAGCCCGTCTTTTGTTCAAAATTTTGTGGATATATCACGTGTTTGTAAAATCTTTATTTGATCTCTACCGTCACTTCAGAGCGAATGGTAGGACGGATAATTACTTCTAATTTTGTCTTGCCACGCTTTATATTAAATGTACAGGCGTTGTTGCCGGACGGATTAATATAAGGGGCGAAATAGTATAAATAAGAGAACGCCGGCAAGTAATCGGAGCTTTGCGACGCATCCGCTATTTGGGGATATTTGAATACGTCCCAGAACATGCAATACTTGAAACCGTTCGCGTCCGTAAACATCGTCTTCGGATCACGATATTGCATCGTGTTCGTGATAAAGCGTTTGTAGGCGGATGAGAACTCCTCTGCCGAATGATCCATCTTATGGCGGCCGATCTTTTCTATAATGTCACGGGGACGGATGCCTGCCGCATAAGCGGGAGAGTTACGATCTACGTCAACCACTTGATCCAATTTATCGATATCGTAGCTGATCCCCGTATAATTATAGGTCTTCTTGCTCACCTTGAACGGTACGTTACGTCCGTATTTCGTGTATGGGTATTGCATACACATCAACGGGACATGCACCCGGGCGTATTCGTCTAAACGATAAGAGTCTTCCAGCAACTCGTTCGCCTCACATTCCCAGAGTACACGTCCGGGGATATCTTTTTGATCGATGATACGGATACCGAATTGCAACAGATATTCGGCTTCCGCTTCGGCGGCGGCGTAATTCAAGAACGGGAATTTCTCCATCTTACTGTGCGAGAAGTTGTACCGGTAAGTCGGTTCTTTTTCTACCAATACTTTATTCGCTCCCAGATAGTTCGGGTTCTTATCGAAGAAATAGAAAGTCTGTATCAATAAATCCGGCTTTGCGATATCAACCGTAAGTCCTTTTTTGGTCAACTCGTTCTCGATGCATTCGTTGATGACCGTTTCCAGTTTACGGTTATTCTCGTCGATGGTCGAGAAGGCGAATGTCTTGAAGTTACCGAAATCTACGCCGTCGGATGTGACGGTAGTCTTGAACGGGCATACGAATTCTTGCTCATTGGTTGTCTCCAAGCTATACATCGCATAGGCGGACGCCAGCTGGTCTTCCGTGATGGCGTTACTTTTCTTGCAGTCCTTCTTTACCAATACTTGTTTAGAAGGAGAGGAAAGGTTGCTGATAGTCAATAGGACATCGTTTCTTCCGGCGGGATTCAGCAGTTGAGGGATCTCGTCGACAGATACCTCCGTCACGGGTACCCCGTTGATCTCCTCGATCACGTCATATTTCTTAATACCTGCTTGCTCGGCGGATGAATAAGGGATGATACTTTTAATGACCGGCTTGTTGTTTCCCCAGTTCTTGCTCTGGCTGATATCGTATGTGAAGCCTAGTCGGCAGATGGATGTATTCCTGTTTTGGGCGGAAACCGTACAGACCGCCAATACTAATAGCAACGTTGATAAAATCACACTTCTCATCATATTCTGGAATTTTATTTACTCTAAAAATACCTGTTTCGTTTAAAACATAGGCAAAGGTAAAGATATTTTTGATGTGGTGGAATAGTTGGCAATATATTTGCTGCTATAATAGTGTATGAACTTGATATGGATGCTGTGTATATACTTTTTAAGGGTATTTATGTGGTACCGTATTTCGCTTACAATTAGTTAGTAATGAAAAAAATCAGATAGATTATGAGCAAGATGAATCCAAACGAGAAAAAAGAAAACGCTTCAAAAAACGAAAACGTGAATAATGAGGAAGCGACAAATTTGCAGGAAGAACAGTCAAATGCGGCAGATGAAACTGCCGGCTCTGACAATGTGTCGGGCGAGGTGGAAGCCTTGCAAAAGAAATATAACGAATTGAACGATTCCCACCTGCGCTTGATGGCGGAGTTTGACAATTACCGTAAACGTACGATGCGTGAGAAGGCCGATTTGATCAAGACTGGCGGCGAGGGTGCGTTAAAGAACCTTCTTCCTATTATCGACGATTTCGAGCGTGCTTTGCAGAACGTCCGCACGGCTGAGGATGTAGAGGCCGTTAAAGAAGGCGTGGACTTGATTTTCGGTAAGTTCATGGGCTATCTGTCTCAGCAAGGCGTAAAGCCGATCGAGGCCATAGGCAAGCCGTTCAACACGGAGGAGTTTGAGGCTATCGCTACGATTCCCGCTCCGGAACCGGACATGAAGGGCAAGGTATTGGATTGCGTACAAACTGGATATACCTTATTTGACAAGGTAATACGTCACGCTAAAGTAGTAGTGGGAGAATAATCGGAAAATCGGCAAATAACAAATACAAGGATGGCTAAAAGGGATTACTATGAAGTGCTGGGCGTTGAGAAGAATGCATCGGCGGATGAGATAAAGAAAGCGTACCGTAAGAAGGCGATACAATTCCACCCGGATAAGAACCCGGGCGATAAGCAAGCGGAGGAGAACTTTAAGGAGGCGGCAGAGGCATACGACGTGTTGAGCGATCCGCAAAAGCGTCAGCGTTATGACCAATTCGGCCATGCGGGTGTCGGCGGGGCTTCACAAGGTGGCGGCTTCGGTGGTGGTATGTCCATGGAGGATATCTTCTCCCAGTTCGGTGACATCTTTGGTGGACATTTTGGCGGTTTTGGTGGCTTCGGTGGTTTCGGCGGTTCTCGTGGAGGACGCCGGGTGAACCGTGGATCGGACTTGCGTGTGAAGGTGAAGCTGAACCTGAAAGAGATCGCTAACGGCGTGGAAAAAAAGATCAAGGTGAAGAAGTATGTGCCTTGTTCGCATTGTCACGGTAGCGGGGCGGAAGGCTCGGAGGGTGTGAAGACGTGTGATACGTGTAAAGGTAGCGGTGTCGTTACCCGTATCGCCAACACGATCCTTGGGCAGATGCAGACGCAGACGACTTGTCCTACTTGTGGTGGCGAGGGCAAGATCGTTGTCAAGAAATGTACGGAGTGTAACGGTGAGGGCGTCGTTCGCGACGATGAGATTATCACGATCAATATCCCTGCCGGTGTAGCCGAGGGCATGCAGCTCTCCATGAATGGTAAAGGCAACGCCGCACGACATGGTGGAATCAACGGCGACTTATTGATCCTTATCGAGGAGGAACCGCATCCGGAGTTGATTCGTGATGAGAACGATCTGTTATACAACCTGCTATTGAGTGTTCCGCAAGCAGCCTTGGGAGCCACGGTAGAGGTCCCGACCATCGACGGAAAGGCGAAATTGAAGATCGAGCCGGGTACACAGCCGGGTAAGGTGCTTCGTTTGCGTAATAAAGGACTTCCTTCCATCAATAGTTATGGTACGGGCGATTTGTTGGTGAACGTGAGTGTATATATCCCCGAGACTTTGTCGTCTACGGAGAAAGAGACGCTGAACGGATTGGAGAATTCACCGAACTTCCAGCCTAATAAGACGATGAAAGAGAAAATCTTCAGTAAGTTTAAGCACTTCTTTGATTAACGAATAGGAAAGACTACTGTGTTCGTGTGAGAACACTATAGCATTCGTGGATAAACACAGTAGTGTTTGGAAATGAATACTATAGTGTTTATCGCCGGAATACGGTAGTCTTTTTTCATAAGTCCTAAAATGAGTATCCTATGAGAATATATACCCGTGGAGGAGATAAAGGAAAAACCGGCATACATGGCGGTGAGCGTGTCGATAAGGATGACATCCGTATTGAGGCGAATGGGACGTTGGATGAGTTGAACGCCGAGATCGGCATAGTCCGTACGCTGCTGCCTCCCGATCATGAATGGCAGGTGTTGCTGGGTAGGATACAGCGTGAGATGATGACCGTGATGTCTCATGTGGCGACACCATCGGCGATCCGTGATAAGAATCCGAATCCACTCCCCGATGATTTGGCCGCCTTTTGTGAGTCCCATATCGATGATCTATCCGCCCAAATGGAGGATAACGGGTATTTTATCCTTCCGGGAGGCACACCTGTTTCGGCGCACCTCCAATTGGCCCGTACGATCACTCGCAGGGCCGAACGCCGCTTGTGGACATTGAATCGGAAAGACCCGGTTCCTGCCGGGATCATGGCGTTCGTGAATCGTTTATCGGATCTGTTCTTTACGATGGCACGTTATGACATGTTTCGTCAAGGGAACGCCGAGGAACGTTGGCAATCCTTCCTGTATAAGCGGAAAAATAAATCCTAGAGGGCGATATCTTGCCATTTGCCTTTCACGAGCTCACGGGTAGACTTGAAGCCGGCTTGCTTCAGCAACTTGAAAGCCTCCTTGCGACCGTCGTTCACCAAATCCGGATAATGGCAATCGGAGTTCACCATGACAGGGATATTCATTTCCCGCATCCGTGATAGGTATTCCACACGGGGGTAAAGCTCTTTTTTCTTGGTCCAGTTCTTGGTGTTGACCTCTACCATCAATCCTTTCTCCTGAACCAGATCCAGACAAGCCTCAAAAGGCTTCCGATACCAATCCTCCTCAAAATTGAAGATCTCGTACTTCTGTCCGTTCATATAGATCTTGTCCATATGCCCGACGATATCGATGCCTCCGGCCTCTATCATTTTCATCGTGGTATCGAAGAAACGCTTGACAAGCAACCGGACATCTCCTTCAAAATGACGCTCCACGGAGTGGGCGTATTCCCTGAATGAGCCGTCTATACAGACCATGTTCTCTTCGACCAGACGCTCTGATACGGGCAGGAAATGGATGGAACCGATCCGGTAGTCCAAAGGCAACTCTTGGAAATAGGGGATCGAGGCGTTATAGGTCTCGTCCAGATAATCAATCTCCAGACCGGCATATATTTCTAGTTGATCGCTGTATTTCTGTTTCAGTCGGTTTATCTCTTGCAGATACTCCGGCATATCGTCTTTAGACATATTCCAGAAGGTCTCGAACGGAAGCGGCGAGTGGGAGGAAAAACCGTACGCACGGAACCCGTGTGTTATGGCGAATCTCACGAAATCCTCCGGAATACTTCTTCCATCACAAAAAGTACAATGACTATGGTAGTTACTGAGTTGCATGATTGTTCTTAGTGATTAAAAAGCCACATCCAGATCATCTTGCCCGGATGTGGCCTTGTATGATGAATGAGAGAGGTGTTATTTGATAACGCCTAGCTCTTTTCCTACCTTGATAAACGCGGCGATAGCCTTGTCCAGATGCTCAGTCTCGTGGCCGGCGGACAATTGTACACGGATACGAGCTTGTCCCTTCGGTACTACCGGGTAATAAAAACCGGTTACGTAAATACCCTCTTCCTGCATCTTGGCGGCAAAATCTTGAGACAACTTAGCGTCGTACAACATAACGGCACAGATAGCGGATTGAGTCGGCTTGATATCGAAACCGGCAGCCAGCATCTTGTCGCGGAAGTAACTTACGTTGTTCATTAATTTCGTATGTAAAGCGTCGCTTTCCTTCAACATCTTGAACATCTCCAAGCTTGCGCCTACGATGGCCGGAGCCACGGAGTTAGAGAACAAGTAGGGGCGAGAACGCTGGCGTAACATATCGATAATCTCCTTCTTTCCGGTCGTGAAGCCACCCATGGCACCACCGAACGCCTTACCCAGCGTACCCGTGAAGATATCTACACGTCCGTAAACATCAAACTGCTCGGCTACGCCATGACCCGTCGGGCCTACGACACCGGCAGAGTGAGACTCGTCCACCATAACCAATGCGTCATATTTCTCGGCAAGCTCGCAAATCTTGTCCATCGGAGCGACATTGCCGTCCATGGAGAACACGCCGTCCGTGGCGATGATACGGTGACGTTGGGCCTGCGCCTCTTGTAGGCAACGCTCCAAGTCCGCCATATCGGCGTTAGCGTAGCGATAACGTTTAGCCTTGCATAAACGAACACCGTCGATGATAGAGGCGTGGTTCAAGGCATCCGAGATGATAGCGTCTTCCTCGCCGAACAATGGCTCGAACAAACCACCGTTAGCGTCGAAACATGCGGCGTAAAGGATCGTGTCCTCAGTCTTGAAATAGTCGGAGATGGCTGCTTCCAATTGCTTGTGCAAATCCTGCGTTCCACAGATGAAACGAACGGACGACATACCATAACCGTGTGTATCCATGGCTTCTTTCGCGGCCTTGATCAGTCGTTGGTTATCGGACAGGCCAAGATAGTTGTTGGCGCAGAAGTTCAAAACATCACTTCCGGCATTTACTTTGATGTCGGCTCTCTGTGGCGTAGTAATGATACGCTCGTTCTTGTATAAACCAGCGGCTTTGATGCCTTCAAGTTCATTTGTCAAGAATTCTTTAAGTTTTCCGTACATAAAAACTTCGTTTTTTATTAGTATTTAGATGTGAGTAGTAGCTTCGTTGTCAAAGCGACAGACAAAGGTCTGTTTTTTTTTTGAATTTTAATACTAAAAAAGAGAAGAAATTCATGTCTAAACTGTTTTATTCTCTATACCTTTGCCGACGGAAAAAAACTTAAATCTCATTAAACGCGATGAAGAATGTATTAGTAATTGGTTCTACCGGTCAGATCGGATCAGAGTTAACCATGAAATTAAGAAGTATCTACGGTGGGAACATAGTAGCGGGTTATATCCCGGGTGCGGAACCTAAAGGCGAGTTGTTAGAATCGGGACCTTCCGCTATCGTGGATATCACGAACGAGCAGCAGATCGCTGAGACGGTATCAAAATATAATATTGATACGATCTACAACTTGGCGGCTCTTTTGTCGGCTGTAGCAGAGGCTAAACCTCAGTTGGCGTGGAAGATCGGAATGGGGGGCTTGTTCAATGTGCTTGAGGTGGCCCGTGAGATGCACTGCGCCGTATTTACGCCGAGCTCTATTGGCGTTTTCGGTAACAATACCCCGAAAGACAAGACTCCTCAAGATACGATCCGTAATCCTCGTACGATGTACGGCGTGACGAAGGTATCCGGCGAGTTGTTAAGCGATTATTATAATATCCGTTTCGGCGTGGACACACGTTCGGTTCGTTTCCCCGGATTGATCTCTTACGTAACACCTCCGGGTGGTGGTACGACGGATTACGCTGTCGATATTTACTATTCGGCCGCTAAGGGCGAGAAATTCGTTTGCCCGATCGCAGCCGGTACTTTCATGGATATGATGTACATGCCGGACGGCTTGCGTGCCGCTATCGAGATTATGGAGGCGGATTCTACGAAGTTCGTTCATCGCAACTCTTTCAACATTGCGTCGATGAGTTTCGATCCGGAGATCATCTTTAATAATATCAAGAAATATATGCCTGAATTCCAGATGGAGTATGAGGTAGATCCTTTGCGTCAGGCTATCGCCGAGTCGTGGCCGAACTCCTTGGATGATACTTGCGCCCGCCAAGAGTGGGGCTGGAAGCCGGAGTATGATTTGGATGCCATGACAAAAGACATGTTAGCTAAATTGAAAGAACGTTTCAATAAATAAGAGTGATGTTGTAGCCATGATTGTTTGTGGATAGAGGGGCCGGGGTATCATCGGGGGGATGATCCCCGGCCTTGTTTTTTAACGCTGCTATTTCAATAAATCCGGCCGGAGGCGTGCCGTACGCTCTTGTGCTTGTTGCAAGCGCCATTCTTCGATCTTGCGCTGGTGCCCGGATAATAGTACCTCGGGTACTTTCCAACCTTTGTAATCGGCGGGACGTGTATAAACAGGCGGGGCCAGTAAGTCATCTTGGAAGGAGTCGGAGAGGGCGCTTTGCTCGTCGCCGATCGCTCCCGGTATCAAGCGTACCACGGCGTCGGTTATGATAGCGGCGGCCAGCTCTCCTCCGGTAAGGACATAGTCTCCTACGGATATCTCTTTCGTTATCAAATGCTCACGGATACGATAGTCGATCCCTTTATAGTGCCCGCAGAGGATAATCATATTATTTAGTAAAGACATGCTGTTGGCCATGGGCTGGTTGAGTGTCTCGCCATCCGGGGAGGTATAGATTACCTCGTCATATTCCCGTTCGCTTTTCAACGCTGAGATCGCCCGGTCTATCGGTTCGATCTGCATCACCATTCCGGCCTCTCCTCCGAACGGATAATCATCCACCCGCCTCCATTTATTAGTGGTGTAATCCCGTAGGTTATGTAAATGAATCTCCGCTAATCCTTTATCTTGCGCCCTCTTGACGATAGAGCAATTAATCATCCCCTCGATCATCTCGGGAAGTACGGTAAGTATATCTATACGCATAAAAAATAGTTGTAACGTTAAAACCTCCCGCAAAGGTACATCTTTATTCTGACTCATCGTAAAGTGAGTCTCTATTATCTATGATTCGCGATAGAAAATTAAGAATGAATGAAACGCATGCGTTGGCGCAGTTAAGAGTTCGTAGAAGTTCATGAGGATATTTTTGTATCGTTTGAATTATTATTCGTACTTTTGTCCGTCAATTCGGCGGCTATCAATAGAGGCCGTCTCTTTAGAGAATAAATTTTATAGCGATGAATATATCTTACAATTGGCTGAAAGAGTATCTTGATTTCGATCTGGAGCCAGAAGAAGTTGCTGCGGCGCTTACCTCTATCGGTTTGGAAACCGGTGGAGTAGAGGAAGTTCAAACCATTAAGGGCGGACTTGAGGGACTGGTTATCGGTGAAGTGTTAACTTGTGAGGAACACCCGAATTCTGACCATTTACATATTACGACCGTAAATGTAGGTGGCGAGGCTCCTTTACAAATCGTATGCGGTGCCCCGAACGTGGCTGCCGGACAGAAAGTGGTCGTAGCCGTGAACGGTACGAAACTGTACGACGGTGACGAATGCTTTACCATCAAGAGATCCAAGATCCGTGGCGTTGAGTCCAACGGTATGATTTGCGCCGAGGACGAGATCGGTATCGGTACCGACCATAACGGTATTATCGTACTTCCCGCCGATGCTGTTGTAGGTACGTTAGCTAAAGATTATTATAATGTAAAGAGCGACTACGTGCTGGAGGTGGATATCACCCCGAACCGTGTAGACGCTACTTCCCATTTCGGTGTCGCCCGTGACTTGGCCGCTTATTTGAAGCAAAACGGCAAGCCCGCCGAATTGAGACGTCCTTCGGTAGACGCTTTCAAGATCGATGACGAGACACCGGGCGTAGAGGTCGTGGTAGAGAATACGGAGGCTTGTCCCCGTTATTCCGGTGTTACGATCAAGGGCGTTACGGTGAAGGAGAGCCCGGAGTGGTTACAAAACCGCTTGCGTGTGATCGGCCTTCGTCCCATCAATAACGTAGTGGATATAACGAACTTTATCCTGCATGAGTTAGGGCAGCCTTTACACTCTTTTGACGCGGGTAAGATCAAAGGAAATAAAGTGATTGTCAAGGCGGCCGAGGCTGGTACGAAATTCGTCACGTTGGATGGCGTGGAGCGTACGTTGACCGATCGTGACTTGATGATTTGTAACGTCGAGGAACCTATGTGTATCGGTGGCGTGTTCGGCGGTTTGGATTCCGGCGTGACGGAGGAGACCACCGACGTATTCTTGGAATCCGCTTGTTTTCATCCGACGTGGATTCGCAAGACCGCTCGTCGTTTTGGCTTGAATACGGACGCTTCTTTCCGCTTCGAGCGTGGTTTGGATCCGAACAATACGATGTATGTATTGAAACGTGCCGCCTTGTTGATACAAGAGTTGGCGGGAGGTAAGATCACGGGTGCCGTACAGGATGTTTATCCTACCGTGGTGGAACCGTATACGGTTGAGGTGACTTACGAGAAGATCAATACGTTGATCGGTAAGGATATTCCGGTAGAAACCGTGAAAAGTATCTTGGCAAGCCTTGAGATGGAGATCGTATCCGAGACTGCCGAGGGCTTGACTTTGCATGTTCCCGTATATCGTATCGATGTGCAGCGTGATGTAGACGTGATCGAGGACATTCTTCGTATCTACGGATATAATAACGTGGAGTTCAGCGATAACGTGAAGTCCAATTTAAGTTACCAGACTCCTACGGATCGTAGCTGGAAATTGCAGAACTTGATTTCGGAGCAACTTTGCGGTTGTGGTTTCAACGAGATCATGAACAATTCCTTGACACGCTCCGCTTATTATACGGATCTGTCTGTTTATCCGGAAGCGCATTGTGTCATGTTGATGAACCCGTTAAGCGCTGATTTGAACTGCATGCGTCAGACCTTGTTGTTTGGCGGCTTGGAGAGCATCGAGTATAACATGAAACGTAAGAAAGGCAATATCCGTTTCTATGAGTTCGGTAATTGCTATGATTATAATATTGATAATAAGAAGGAAGATGAGACCTTGGCGCAGTTCAGTGAGGATTACCGTCTAGGCATCTGGGTAGCCGGCAACCGAGTGGAGAACAACTGGGCGCATCCGGACGAGAAATCTTCCGTTTATGAGTTGAAGGCTTACGTAGAGAATATCTTGGTCCGCTTGGGCGTGGATATGAAACGGGTTATTTTCGGTAACTTGACGAATGATATCTATTCTTCGGGCCTAAGTATCACGACCGGTTCCGGACGTCAATTGGGTACGATGGGTATCGTAAGCAAGAAACTTCGTAAGATGCTGGATATCGATATGGAGGTTTATTACGCTGAGTTGTCGTGGACACAATTGATGAAGGAGATCAAGAAGGCGAAAGTAACCTTCTCTGAGATTTCTAAGTTCCCGGCCGTTAAACGTGACTTGGCGTTGTTGCTTGATAAGAGCGTACAGTTTAGCGAGGTAGAGAAAATCGCTAAGGATAGCGATCGCAAGCTATTGAAGGAAGTATCTCTGTTTGACGTTTACGAGGGCAAGAATCTTCCGGCGGGCAAGAAGTCGTATGCCGTAAGCTTCTTCATGCAAGATGAGAGCAAGACTTTGAACGATAAGCAGATCGACGCTAT
>ERZ773142.1067-NODE-1067-length-17601-cov-7.60789_pt1 | contig 17601 bp, 15 predicted proteins | sample MGYA00580853_ERZ773142 | MGnify/ENA primary metagenome ERZ773142 (study PRJEB29015, sample SAMEA2737862) | human gut metagenome | biome: human gut; feature: human-associated habitat; material: faeces | place: China | collected 2012 ... | reverse complement strand
GTGACACGGTATAGCAAGCACATAGTTTGGATGCCGGAATAAGAGAGGAGATGATCCGATTATCTCCCGCTGGCAGTCCGGGTGATGGCTGCCATTGCGACATCGCAACAGAAAGGAGACACATATGGGACGAGTAGTAACAGCCGCCTTTTCGCCTGGTTGCCGATTTACCCAGGCCCAGGGCAGCCTGTGGCAGTATGACTACGGCACGGTACTCCACCTTACTGGCCCGGAACTTCCGGCGGCGGTAGAAATACACTTTGCGACCGTGGAGCGCGGCGGTGAGTCAGAGACACGGATCGGCATCACAGCAGACGGCGTCACCGAAGTAAAAATCCCGGATGCGTTGCTGGAGATGGCAAAGACGCAGGACTACAGCCTGTACGCCTTTGTTTACTTGGATGATGGCAAGTCCGGCCAGACAGAGTATAAAATCCTCATGACGGTTCGGGCGCGTCCGAAGCCTGGTGAGGAACATCCGGACACAGAAAAGGATCATCCGCTTGCCGATGCGGTCCGGGCAGTAAACGCCGCAGCTGACCGGGTAGAGACCGCGGCGGGAAATGCTGCAGAGAGCAAGGCTGCTGCAGAAGATGCAGCCGAGCAGGCCGACAAAAGCAGAGTTGCAGCCGAGACAGTAGCGAAGCATGTAGACGAGGCAGGGCGTACTGCCCTAACGGGTATCACATCAGCCAAGACCGATGCGGCAGAGACTATCGAGACCGCTAAGACAGGCGCAGTAAAGACGGTAGATGCTGCCAGAGAAACAGGTGTCAAAGCCGTGGCAGATGCACGTACGGCGGCAGAACAGAGCTTGTCGGAGGCTAAGACAGATGGAGTGGCAGCCATCGAAACAGCCAAGACGGAGGGCTTGCAAGCGATAGATAAAGCCAAGAGCGACATCGAGACGGCACGGAGCGGCGCTATCAAGGACATTGATGCTGCTAAGACCAGCGGCGTCCAGGCAGTCGAGGCTGTAACCGCAGGTATCGAGCAGACCAAGGCAGCCGCGGTTCAAGCAGTAGAGACCGCAGAGAACGAGGGTGTGGCAGCGGTAAATGCGGCGGTAGAGGCGGGAAAGACCAACTTTGTCACGGATGAGAGCCTGAGCATTTCTGGACGTGCGGCAGATGCAAAGGTTGTGGGTGATGAGCTGGCGAAGAAAGCTGACCAGACAGAGCTGGAGGATGTCAAAAAGCGGCAGAATATCCTTGTCGGAAGCGAGACGGGCAGTCGTGTCTGCGTTACCGATGCGTTTGAGGCACCACTGGAGGGGCTGGTGCTGTATGGGAAGAGCACGCAGGTGACGACGACGGGGGCGCAGCTGTTGGATTTGCAAAATATGCCATTGAAAACAAGCACGGGTGCGAAAATATCTCGTTTGGATGATGGAGGTTTTATTATAAATGGAACTCCTGCTGCAGAATATGAACAATATATTTCCGCGGAAATAAGTTTAAGTGCAGGAACGTATTATATATCTGGCGGAGAAAACAAAAACAGTGGAGCTTATGCGCAAATTTCCATTAAAAAAGCGAATGGTTCAATCGACTATGTAATCAATAGGTCTTTTACAATAGATGGAACAGAGAATAGATTAGTTTTTGCGGTTCAAATAGGATCATATACAGCAGCGATTAATAATTATCAAATTTATCCTATGCTTAACGCCGGAGACGCTCCCCTCCCGTGGGAGCCATACACAGGTAGTAAGCCGTCCCCATCACCTGATTATCCGCAAGAGATTCAGAGTGCAAAAAGCGAGGTAGTGGTGCATGGAAAGAACCTTTTTGGTGGAAGATTTTACTATGCGATGTATGCGAAAGGAATGTTGTTAATAGATAAAAGTCAGAAAGATAAAGAGGTTAAATTCCCGTATCAACCAGAAACAGAAACTAGAGGAATTTGTAAAGTCCTAAAGTGCCAGAAAGGGAAAACTTATGTTATCTCCGTGACAAATCCGAACAAAAACGCAACCATAGGTATGGCCGAATATGAAAACATAGAGAATGCGTACGCACATACCAATAATGTTGGGTTTGCCGTTATGACAAATAAAACCAAACAACTATACACCGCAAAGAGTGATGGAATCCTTGTATGCGGAATTGCGGGCACATGGACTGACGGAAAAACAACTGTGCATGAATGCACAGAATCAGAGCTATTGCAAGTGGAAGAAGCATCTGATGCCACTACATACGAGCCTTACCGTCCTGCGCAGATCTTCACCATCACATCTCCAACCAGTCTGCCGGGAATTCCGGTACCATCAGGCGGCAATTACACTGACGAGACCGGTCAGCAGTGGATCTGCGATGAGGTGGATCTGGAACGAGGAGTGTACGTGCAAAGGGTTTATTCCGTTATTGTTGATGGCGTAGATGTGGTCTTTTCACAAAAAGGACCATATTGCAACATAAATTTGCGCAACATGCCAAGTGTGAAGATTGTTTATGCATCGGGCCAAAGAGCTGCGACTAAGAGTACATTTACTTCAGAGCCGTGGGGCTTCAATCAGGAATCTGGCTTTTTATATCTTGTAAAGGAAAACTATGCCGAAATCCTCAATGAATCCTGCAGGAGGCATAACGGTGAAGTAATTTATGCTCTTGCCACTCCCATCGAGACCCCACTCTCAGAAACCGACATCGCCGCTTACCGTGCCCTCACCACCTACGGCCCCACAACCATCGTGGAGACTGACGGCGCAGGAATGAAACTGGACTACCAGCAAGACGTAAATATCGTAATCAAGCAGCTGACTGACGCAATCGCATCCATGACAAATTAAGGAGGTACCTATGGCAGTAAAATCAAAAGCAAGGCATGACTTGACCTTACGCAGCATCAAGCGTGAGATTGGTGCAGGCCGTGATGTAGCCTACTGGCTGGACAAGGCATACACCCATCTGGACAATGGTCTTTTAACCGAGGATGATATCACTGAGATTGAGATCCTGGCCCAGGCGTATTACGACGCCCTGGACAAGTCTGAAGATGATGCGGATAACATTGACTCTGATCAGACTGACGCCGATCAGACGGAGAATACCGAGACCCTGCCGGAGTAATCCGGCTTAATTTATTTTGGAGCCATCCGTTAAATGGCAGAAAGGACTACATATGAGTATCAAGCACAGAACCGAAACCCCGAACATCCCTTACGGCCCGGCAACCGGAGTACCGACTCCGGAACCGCACAATGAGGCCTTAAGCACCGGCCCGGATCACGAGTACCGCAATGACAGCACTCCAGGTACCGCAGATCATGCAGAGCCGAGGCATGTGCAGGGCGGCCCCGGTCACAAAAATTGTGACCACGAGTAAATGAATAAAGAAAAGCACCCGAATCCACGGCCATAGGATTTTCGGGTGCTTTTTATCGTCTTCTGCAAAAAAAGTATAACACAGATTGCGGAAGGAGACAAGAAAATGAATAGGAGTACGTGTATGACAGTACAGGCGTTGGCGGCGGGATTGGTCGCATACCTCAGCGAGAAGCTGGGGTTTACTTTTTATTTGCTTGGGATTTTATTTGTCCTTATGGTGATTGATTATTTTTCTGGCATGGGTGCAAGTGCAATCGAAGCGTTGGATCATCCTGGAGATAACCATTACGGCTGGAGCAGTCGAAAGGGCGCTAAGGGTATCGTGAAGAAGGTAGCATATTTTTGTGTGATCGTGGCAGCAATGGCCATAGATTATGTGCTTATTAAGGCATCCGGTCAGCTGGGATTATCATTGCCTGTCAATGTGAGGTTGTCTTTATTGGTAACGGCATGGTATTTGGTCAACGAAGCATTATCGATTACAGAAAACGCCGGACGCATGGGCGCGCCGGTTCCGGACTGGTTAGCGAAATATATTGCTGTATTGAAAAATAAGATCGATGGACAGATAGATAAGAACGAATAGAAGGAGGTGATCCGGATATCTCCCGCTGGCAGTCCGGGTGATGGCTGCCATTGCGACGTCGCAACAGGAATTATGTAGAATATTGGCATGAAATATGATATGATGTAGGAGCTGCCGAACCTCCAGCAGAAAGGAGGTGAAAGCCACATGGCAGATTTTATTCTCACTTTTCTTATCTCTGTTGTAGCAGGTGTAGTTAGCTACTACATATGCAAATGGCTGGACAGGGATAAATAGGTAGCAGCAGCCTAAACGGAGTGGTTCACCGTAACGAACAAGAAAACCCCAGAGGATTAGGGCCCTCTGGGGTTTTCGTTTTGCCACATGGAATTCTCACTTTCCTTAGCTGCCTACATCATATTCTATTTTGATCAAAAAGTCAATATGCCATAAAAATCACACATGAAAGAAAAGAGGACAACTTTATGAGAGACATTTCACTTTGTCACCCGCGCCTTCAGCGCATTGCATCCGCCTGGATGAAAGCCTGTGCCACCGAGGGCATCACCGTAGCCATCAGCGAGACTCTGCGCACCGCAGCGGAGCAGGATGCTCTTTATGCTCAGGGCCGCACCAAGCCCGGTAACATCGTAACCAACGCTAAGGGCAGCAGCTACCGCTCCCAGCACCAGTGGGGCATTGCCTTTGACTTTTATCTTAAGATGGATATCGACGGGGACGGCAAGATCTCCGATGATGCCTACAATGACAGCAAAGGTCATTTTAAGCGCGCTGCTGAGATCGCCAAAAAACTGGGCCTTGCTTGGGGCGGTGACTGGAAGAGCATTGAGGACAAGCCGCACCTGTATCTGCCAGAGTGGGGCAGTACACCGACTGCGCTGATTCAACAGTTCGGAACTCCTGAACAGTTCATGAAGACCTGGCTTCCGGAGCAGATCAAGACTGGCTGGCAGCAGGAGGACGGTGGCTGGCGGTTTTACTTCCGGGATGGTAGCGGCAAGCATGTGGTCAACGCCTGGTACCAGGATGAGGATAAGTGGTACTGGTTTGACGGTGCAGGTCACATGGTCCATGATACCTGGTATTGCTATAACGACAACTGGTATTACCTGGGACCCGACGGAGCCATGGTCAAGGGCTTGCAGACTGTCAGCGGCAAATGGTATTACCTGGACAAGGACGGCCGCATGGCAACAGAGCCGGTGATGCTCACGCCTGATCAGGACGGCGCGCTGCAGTATCCGGGATTAAATCAGTAACACATCATATTATGAGGTTTTACAATCTGGTGGGCCCGACGGTGAGATGGGAGCGTCTATGCGCTATTTATCCCAAAGATATGCCATGCCATATGATGTAGCGAAAGCTTCCCTGACTGATATCGGAACCGAGGAACTGGCACATTTGGAAATTGTGGCAGCTATCGTTCACCAGCTTACCCGCAATCTGACACCACAGGAAATTGAAGATTCTGGTTTTGGTCCATATTATATCGACCACACTACCGGAATCTGGCCTCAGGCAGCAGGCGGCATTCCGTTTAATGCTTGTGAATTCCAGTCAAAGGGCGATCCAATTACAGATTTATTCGAGGACCTCGCTGCAGAACAGAAAGCACGGAGCACTTACGACAACATTCTCCGTGTAGTAAAAGATCCGGAAGTATGTGACCCAATCCGCTATCTGCGGGCAAGGGAAGTGGTGCATTTTCAGCGTTTTGGTGAGACTTTGCGTCATGTGCAGGATCAGCTTAACAGCAAAAATTTCTATGCTTTTAACCCGGCTTTTGACCGGCGGCAAAGCACTAATAATGGCAAGACACAGGAGTGCGGGAAGTAACCAGTTGACAGATACCTGATTTCACCCTATAATGATAGCATAACAGAGATTTGGGCGTGTTACTGGTAAAGCAGGCATTAACCGAAAGGGCATCGAAGAGATGTCCTTTTGGTTGATGCCTTTTTCATTTTCCAAATAAAACCACACTTCCCAGAAGTGACTGAAACGGATTGTTTTGGGTATGCTGATAGGAGCAGGTTTCTTTTCTGCACAGGCGAAATATATAAAATGGAAAGAAGTTTGTGCGTTTGCAGGAAGAATTTTCGGGAGATGTGAAAACTGTCAGAAAGACACACCCGAATACTCAGAAAAAAAGGAGAAAGAACATGAAAGACAAGATTTTTGGGGTGCTTCAGCGAGTAGGCCGCAGCTTCATGCTTCCGATCGCAGTGCTTCCGGTTGCTGGCCTCCTGCTGGGGATCGGAAGTTCCTTTACGAATGAGACTACCATTGCAACCTATGGCTTACAGGGGATTCTTGGTAATGGAACTGTCCTGCATGCACTGCTTGTGATCATGAGCAAGGCAGGAAACGTCATTTTTGATAATCTGCCAATCATTTTTGCGGTGGGTGTTGCCATTGGCATGGCGAAGGCGGAAAAAGAGGTTGCGGCACTTTCGGCTATGATTTCTTTTTTTGTGATGCATGCATCAATCAACGCAGTGCTTTTATTAGCAGGAAAAGTTTTAGCGGACGGAACGATTGCGCCGGATGTACTTGAGGGAACCATTGCCAACGTCTGCGGTATTCAGACTCTGCAGATGGGTGTATTTGGCGGTATTCTTGTGGGACTTGGTGTGGCAGCACTCCACAACCGGTTTTATAAGATTGAATTGCCAAACGCACTGTCATTTTTTGGCGGCTCCCGTTTTGTACCGATTATTTCTACCGTTACTTACGTTGGTATCGGTATTCTGATGTACTTTATCTGGCCGGCTGTCCAGAATGGCATTTTCGCGCTGGGCGGTCTGGTTACAGGAACTGGTTATTTCGGAACCCTGATTTTTGGTATCATTAAGCGTGCGCTGATCCCGTTCGGCCTGCATCATGTGTTTTATATGCCTTTCTGGCAGACTGCGGTAGGCGGCACCATGATGGTGGACGGAAATCTGATTCAGGGCGGCCAGAACATTTTCTTTGCGCAGCTTGCTTCGTCAGATGTGACGCATTTCAGCGCGGATGCTACCCGGTATTTTTCCGGTGAGTTTATTTTTATGATTTTTGGACTTCCGGGTGCGGCGCTGGCCATGTACCGGTGCGCGAAACCGGAAAAGAAAAAGGCAGCAGGAGGTCTGCTTTTAAGTGCGGCGCTGGCCTGCATGTTTACCGGAATTACAGAGCCAATTGAGTTCTCTTTCCTGTTTGTAGCGCCAATGCTGTTTGCGGTTCAGGTGATCCTGGCCGGAAGTGCCTATATGGTTGCGCATATTTTGAACATTGCAGTGGGCCTTACATTTTCCGGTGGTCTTCTGGATCTGGTGATTTTCGGTGTGCTTCAGGGCAATGCGAAAACCAGCTGGCTTCGCATCATTCCGGCAGGAATTGTGTATTTCCTTCTGTATTACGTTTTGTTCAGTTTTCTGATTAAAAAATTTGATTTGAAAACACCGGGACGTGAGGACGATGACGAGGAGACGAAGCTCTACACGAAGGCTGATGTGAATGCCCGCAGGACTGAAGCGAAAGAGGGAGAAAGCGGCAGCCAGGCAGAAAACAGTAAAGACAGCCGGAGTGCAGCCATTGCAATGGGTATGGGAGGAAGAAACAATATCACTTCCGTGGACTGCTGCGCGACACGACTCCGCTGCTCTATCGCAGACTCGTCGCTGGTTGATGAAAAGCTGTTGAAGTCGACCGGCGCGGTGGGCGTGATCGTAAAAGGGCAGGGAATCCAGATTATTTACGGACCGCAGGTGACTGTGATCAAATCCGAGCTGGAAGCTTATCTGGCAGAGGAGTATGAGGAGGATACCGCAGAAACTACAGATGGTGCAGAGAATATGGGCACCAAAGTGACTGCGGAAACCGAAGCATCTGTGAATCTGGCAGAGAGCAAGAACATCGCAGAAAACGTCCACAAACTTTACTCTCCGTTCCAGGGCGTATTAAAGCCAATCACGGAGGCACCGGATGAGGCATTTGCCAGCAAAGCCATGGGAGACGGCTACCTGGTTATGCCGGAGAATGGAACTGTTGTGGCACCGGAAGATGGCGAGGTTATGTTTGTATTTCCGAGCAAACATGCGATTGGCCTGAAGGCGGCGGATGGGACGGAATATCTGCTCCATATCGGTGTAGACACTGTGAAACTGAATGGGGAAGGCTTTACCGTATTTGTAAGCGATGGACAGAAAATCAAAAAGGGAGATAAGCTCATGGAATTTGACCCGGTCTATATCCGGGAACACGCAGTGAGCGATGCCTGCATCGTTATTTTTACAGGACTGACAGAGGGAGAAAGCTTAAGCTTAGAAGGAGAAAAGCAGGTAAAACGGCTAGAGCTGATTGGTCAGATAAGAAAGTAAGATAAAAACTTAGGGAGTATTTATCATACGAAACAAAAAGTACTTTCTGCATCCTAAGGTTATCGTGTATAATAACAGGACAGGCATAAGATGCAGGAGGTATTTTTTATGTATCGGGTAATCAAAGTATTGAACAATAACGGGATTCTGGTGCTGGATGATGCCAGCGGTCAGGAGCTGATTCTTCTGGGAAACGGGGTCGGCTTCGGACATCGTATGGGAGAGCGGATGGCAGAACTTCCTAAGGGACGCCGTTATGAGCTTGTGAGCGAAAAAACATCTGCATTGACCCGCGTAAATGGCATAGATCCGATTTATATCGAAGCAGCCGGAAAAATCATAGAGACGGCAGAAGCGGCGATGGGACCGCTTCAGCATGATATTCTGATCCCAATGGCAGATCACATTGCTATGGCAGCAGCACGGGCCAGAGAGAAGAAAGAAATTCCCAATCCGTTTCAGCATGATATTGCAGCCTTATTTGGAGATGAGTATGAAGCGGCCAGAAAAGGATGCGAAATCTTAAAAAAGATGACGGGAACCGCCCTTGGAGAAGATGAAGCCGGCTTCATCGCCCTGCATATCCACGCCGGACTGGCGCAGGAAAATGTGGCTGATTCTCTGGAAACAGCCCGTCTGGTGGGCGTCTGTATGACCATGATCGAGGAAGGAGCCGGAAAGAAGCTTCCTTATGGCTCTCTCGGTTACAACCGGCTGATGAGTCATGTCCGCTATATGCTGGCCCGGGCCAGAAAGGGAGAACGCACGGATCTTGATCTGGAAGCATACGCAAAAGAGCAGTTTCCATTCGAATACGCGCTGGCTGAGCAGATTTTGAAAAAACTGGAACAGGAGCTGAGGGTGGTTCTTGCGAAAGAAGAAATCGGGTTTCTTGCGATTCATATCAGGCGGGTAACTGGGGGAGAGACAGCGTAAGAAAATTGAGGTACTGAAAAGAAAATGATAATCAAAAAGCATCGACAGAAAACTGCCGATGCTTTTATAGAATCGGGGCAACAGGATTTGAACCTGCGACCTCTCGGCCCCCAGCCGAGCGCGCTACCAAGCTACGCCATACCCCGATCGAACTATAATAGTATATCAGAAAATGAGCGATTTGAAAAGCAATTTGTATAAGAATTTTTTAAATCTTCCCTTCGGACTTTACAGTCCTCCCGTACTTTGTTATCATGGATACTAGAATTACCGGCGGCTGGCGGATTGCTCGCAGCCGCGATTACAGAAGGAAAACGGAGAGTTATTTATGAAGGGAATCGTCAGTTTTGACATGGACATGACACTGCTGAACCATGCAGATTATAAGATTCCGGACAGCGCCATCAAAGCGCTGGATCTGCTTCGCAAAAATTACTATATCGTGATCGCTACCGGCCGTGACATGGATGCCAAGTTCAGCGAGGGCCTGGCAGATGAGGTGAAGCCGGATGCCATCATCCATTTAAATGGCAACAAGATCACCATCGGCTCGGAACTGATCTATGAACATTGTATGAAGCGGGAACTGGTAGAAGAACTGCTGCAATTTGCAGAAGGGAAGGATTACGCCATCGGCATGACCGTGGGTGATATCGATTATTTCATCAATCCCTGGTGTGTGACCCGACACGATATGGTACGCTGGCAGATGTCGGACCGGAAGTTTCGCGACCCGTGGAAGCTTCTGGACATGCCGGTGCGCACGCTGGCCTACATTGGCCGGGAGCCTGGAGCGAAAGAAGTGGAGGCGGCATTCCCTATGCTGAAGCTTCCACTGTTTTCCAGCCGGGAAGGGGCCGATATCATTGAAAAGGATGCCTCCAAGGCAGAAGGCCTCAAACGCCTCTGCAAAGCCTGGAATATCCCGCTAAAGAACACGATCGCCTTTGGCGACAGTATGAATGATTATGAGATCGTGACTACCGCAGGCATCGGCGTGGCTATGGGCAATGGGCATCCGCAGCTGAAGGCGGCAGCGGATTACGTTACCGCGCCCATTGGCGAGGACGGTGTTTATAAGGCTTGCGAAGCGCTGCATCTGTTTTAGGCAGGTGCGGCTGCAAACTGCAGAGCAGGCACAATGACAGAAAGAAAATCGTGACAGAACGAAAGGAATACAAATTTATGGCAACATATTATGATCTGGTGATTATCGGGGCAGGACCGGGCGGCTACACGGCGGCCATCAAAGGCGCGTCCTTCGGCATGAAGGTAGCCGTGGTGGATGAGAATAAGTTGGGCGGTGTCTGTATCAACCGGGGCTGCATCCCCACCAAGGCGCTGCTTCATGCGTCCAATATTTTTTCCATGATGCAGCACGGGGATGAATTTGGTGTCTCTACTGATTTTATCTCCTTTGATTTTGCAAAAATGCAGGATTACAAGAAGCGTTCTGTGCGTCGGTACCGCGATGAAATCCAGAAGCTGTTTGATAAAAATAATATCACCTTTATAAAGGGAAAGGCGACCATCCGCCGGGAGAAAACTATAGAAGTAGTAGGCGAGAGCGGCAAGGAATATCTTCGTGCAAAGAATATCATTATCGCTACCGGTGCGAAGCCGATCATGCCGAACATTCCCGGCATCAATCTGCCGGGCGTTATCAACAGTGACCGTCTGCTGGCAGTGCCCACCTGGAATTATGACCGCATCGTGATTATGGGCGGTGGTGTCATCGGTGTAGAGTTTGCTACCATTTTCCAGGCACTCTGCTCTAAGGTGACCATTGTAGAGAAAGAACCTCATCTGTTAGGTCCGATGGATGAGGAGGTCTCCGAAGCATTAAAGGAACAGCTCGTCAAGAAGGGCATTACTGTTTACTGCAATGCTATGGTAGAGGAAATCCAGCGGGAGGAAGGTCTGGTATGTACCGTGCGCCATCTGCTGACCGATGAGACGACCCAGATTAAAACGAATCAGGTGGTGGTAGCCGTTGGAAGAGCACCTTACACGGAAGGTCTTCTTGGTGAGGACATGAGCCTGCAGATAAAACATGGAAGACCGGTGGTAAATGCGGACTTTGAGACTAGCGAACCGGGAATCTATGCGATTGGAGATGTTTCTGCAAAAACACAACTGGCCCATGTGGCTATGGCGCAGGCAACCTACGTCATTGAAAATCTGTCGGGAAAGCCGCATACCATCCGTCTGGAGGCAGTGCCAAACGGCATGTTTGTCTCTCTGCCGATCGTGCCGAGCTGTATCTATACTGAGCCGGAGATTGCTACGGTTGGTCTCACGGAGGCGAAGGCCGGAGAACTTGGCATGAAAGTGCGCTGCGGCGTTTACGATATGGGAGAGAACGGCAAATCCATCATTGCCAGGGAGGAGCACGGCTTTATCCGCCTGATCTTTGAGGCATATTCCAATACCATTGTGGGAGCGCAGATGATGTGCCCACGCGCCACGGACATGATCGGAGAAATGGCTACGGCCATTGCAAACGGACTGACTGCCGAGCAGCTTTCCCTGGCGATGCGTGCTCATCCAACCTACAGTGAAGGCATTGCGGCAGCTATTGAGGATGCCATGCGTCAGAATGAAAAGTGAGGATAATTACATGAACGAAATTACAGAGAGAATTGCGCGTCTCCGCAGACTGATGGAGACTTATCATATGGATGCCTATCTGGTGCCGACAGCAGATTTCCATGAGTCGGAGTATGTGGGGGAGCATTTTGCATGCAGAAAGTACATCACCGGATTTACCGGTTCTGCGGGTATTGCCTTGATCATGAAGGATTGGGCCGGTTTGTGGACCGATGGCCGTTATTTTGTGCAGGCGGCAGCAGAGCTGAAGGACAGCGGCGTAGAACTTATGAAAATGGGCCAGCCGGGAGTTCCAACCGTGGAGCAGTACCTGGCAGACCATATGCCGGAGCACGGCGTGCTGGGCTTTGATGGCCGCGTCATCAACAGCAAGACCGGAGAAAGCTTACAGGAGCGTCTTTCCCGGAAGCAGGCATCCATCTGTTCCGAGCATGACCTGATCGGCGAAATCTGGGAAAACCGCCCGGAGCTTTCCGCAGAGCCGGTATGGATCTTGGAAGAAAAATACGCAGGACAGGCCGCTGCTGAGAAGATTAAAAACCTGCGCGAAGCCATGAAGAAGGCTTACGCGGATGTGCATATCATCACCACGCTGGACGATATTGTCTGGCTGTTCAATATCCGTGGCAACGACATTCCGTGCAATCCGGTGGTGTTGTCTTACCTGATGGTAACCGGGGAGAACCTGTATTTCTATGTGAATCCGCAGGTGATTTCGGATGAGGTGCGTGCTTACCTGGAGTCTCTGGGCGTGTCCATCCGTCCGTACAATGACATTTACGCGGATGTGAAGGCGCTAAAAGACCATACCGTGCTTCTGGAGAAGAGCCGCGTGAACTTCGCCATTTATGAGAGCGTGCAGGCCCAGAACCAGATCATCGACCAGATGAATCCGACCGTGTACGCCAAGTCCCAGAAGAATGAGACCGAGATTGAAAATATGAAAAAGGCCCACATCACCGATGGTGTGGTCATGACCAAATATATTTACTGGCTGAAGAAAAATATCGGCAAGATCCCGATGGATGAGTGCAGCGTGGCTGACCGTCTTGACCAGATGCGCCGGGAGCACGGCGCGCTGGATATCAGCTTCAACACAATCTCCGCATATGGCGAAAATGCGGCGCTGTGCCATTATCATGCAGTGCCAGAGCACTGCGTGAGCCTGCAGGCAAGAGGCCTGTACCTGGTAGATTCCGGCGGCCAGTATTACGAGGGAACCACCGACATCACCCGTACCATTGCCCTGGGACCGGTGACCGATGAGGAAAAAGAGCATTACACCCTGGTTCTGATGAGCATGCTGCGCCTGGGCCATGTGAAATTCCTGGAAGGCTGCAGCGGCCTGAGCCTGGACTATGCAGCGAGAGCACCGTTCTGGAAGCGCGGACTGGATTTCAACCACGGAACCGGCCATGGCGTGGGTTATCTGTTAAATGTGCATGAGCGTCCCATCGGCATCCGTTACCGGGTAGTGCCGGAGCGCCAGGACAGCGCGCCGTTTATGCCGGGCATGGTATGCTCCGATGAGCCGGGTATTTACATTGAGGGAAGCCACGGCATCCGCACAGAGAACCTGATCTACTGCAAGAAGGACGAAAAGACGGATTACGGCCAGTTCTTAAGCTTCGAGTATCTGACCTACGTGCCGATCGATCTGGAGCCGGTGGATGTATCTCTGATGGAAGAGCAGGATCTGGCATGGCTCAACGAGTACCACGCACAGGTATACGAAAAGATCGCGCCGCATCTGGACGCAGAAGAAGCGGCCTGGTTAAAAGAAGTCACCAGACCGCTTAGCAAATAAGAAATGAGTAACTGGTTCCATGGCAGAAACTGTGCGCAGTCAGTCCGGACATCGGATTTGGCCATTTGTCTGCAGTTCTGACATGGAATCAGATCAGTCTTCCCATGGAAGATTGACGATGGTATATTCATGATGGACTGCCGGGAGAAACTTCTCCAGAATGTCCTTCGTGTAAAGCTTTAAGCTGGAGGTGTTGATGCATGGATGACAGCCCACAAAGGTGTGGTGGTCGATCACATCCTGGTCGATGAGCAGCCGCACGCGGTTGTTTTTGTCATTCATCAGCCCCAGCACGCTGACAGAACCAGGCGTGATATCCAGAAATTCCTCCATGAATTCCGGGCTTGCAAAGGAAAGGCGGGCGCTTCCGATCTGTTTGGAAAGCTTCGCCGTCTTAAACTTCTTGTGACCCGGCATCATGAGCATGTAAAAATCGGTTTTCTGGGCATTGCAGAGAAACAGGTTCTTGCAGATCTCAATGTCCAGCCGGACATCCACGTCATGGCAGGCTTCAATGGTGGCGGTGGCATCGTGATCCAGCCGCCAGTACGGAATCTGGAGCTCATCTAACAGGTCATAGGTGCGGATCTCCTTCTCCAGCCGCCCGGTGCAGTCCGCCGGACGTCCGGTGTAGAGAACCGGATCCATATAAAAAGAATCCTCGCCGGTGTGTAACGCACCGGCTTGTGTGTTGTTATCGGATGTATGGGACATAAGGGTTCCTCCTGAAGGTATGTAATGTAAGTAATGAATGATGCCCGGATTGCTACGTGCCTTGCACTTCCGCAATCCTCAAAAATATTCGTAATCTGCGCATTTTTCATTGAAAAATGGCTACTTACTCATATTTTTGGCGGGTTCCGAGGTCAGAAATCTTCCTGCAAGCAAGCTTGCGTCAGATTTTGACTTTGGAACCATGGTATCATTATATTATAAATATTTTAAAGAAAAAGACAAGGGGCTTGAGTACTGTGAAACAGGATAGAAATGTAAAAAAAGAAAATTGGAAGAAGAAACCGGCTGCCGGAAAGCAGGGACGGAGTCTGGATGATAAATTTGAAGAGTGGGTTGGAGAGAAGACTGGGAAAAAGGCCGGAAAATCTTCTGAGCAGAAAACAGACCAGAAAGAGGCTTGGAGCCGGGCTAGGAAGAAAGATGGCAAGAATGAAGATCAGAAATCTGCGCGGAATTTTGCTTGTGGAAAAGTTGAAAAATTCGGAAAAGCAGATGGAAAGTCTGCGCAGAAGAGTTTCGGAAAATCTGCCCGTAAGGATACTATGAACTTCGGCAAAAAATCAGAACCGAAGCGTGGATTTGGCGATTCCCCGAAATCAGGAAAGCTTCAGTCTGTAGCAGAAGAGAAAAAAGCACCGAAGAAGAAAGGCCTGTGCCCGGTAGCGCACCGCTGCGGCGGATGCCAGTATCTGGACATGCCATACCCAGAGCAGCTCCAGATGAAGCAGAGCCAGATGCAGAAGCTTCTCGGAAACTACTGCAAAGTACACGGCATCAAAGGCATGGATGATCCCTTCCACTACCGCAACAAGGTACATGCCGTATTCGGCTACCGCAAGGGCGAAGCCATCTCCGGCGTTTACGAAGAGAAAACCCACAACATCGTTCCGGTGGAAACCTGCATGATCGAAGACCAGAAAGCAGACGAGATCATCGGCACCATCCGCGGCATGCTGAAATCCTTCAAAATCCGCACCTACGATGAAGATACCGGTTACGGCCTGTTGCGCCACGTGCTGGTTCGCCGCGGCTTCACCAGCGGCCAGATCATGGTCGTGCTGGTCACCGCATCCCCGGTATTCCCGTCCAAGAACAACTTCGTCAAAGCCCTGCGCCAGAAGCACCCGGAGATCACCACGATTGTCCAGAACATCAACAACCGCGGCACCAGCATGGTACTGGGGGATAAAGAACATGTTCTGTTCGGCAAAGGCTACATTGAAGACGAACTGTGCGGCTGCAAATTCCGCATCTCCCCGAAATCCTTCTACCAGGTCAACCCGGTCCAGACCGAGTACCTGTACGGCAAAGCCATCGAACTCGCTGGCCTGACCGGCAACGAGCGCGTACTGGATGCCTACTGCGGAATCGGAACCATCGGCATCATCGCCGCATCCAAAGCTAAAGAAGTCATCGGCGTAGAACTGAATGCCGATGCCGTCCGCGACGCTGTACAGAACGCCAAATGCAACGATGTCAAAAATATCTGCTTCTACTGCAACGATGCAACTGAATTCATGATGCAGATGGCCGCCTCCGGCGACACCGTAGACGTAGTCCTCATGGACCCGCCAAGAGCCGGAAGCACCGAGGCATTCATCAAGGCCGTGGCAGCAGTGAAGGCAAAGACCGTAATCTACGTATCCTGTGGCCCGGATACACTGGCAAGAGATCTGGGCGTGTTTAAGAAGATGGGGTATCAGGCTGAAGGGGCTTGGCCGGTGGACATGTTTCCGGAGACGGGACACTGTGAGGTTGTGGTGAAATTGAAATAATTGTTATTAGAGATCTTAGAAGAGATAGACATGGGAAAAATTTGATATTTTTATTTTATAATAAACTAGAACGCCTAATTGTTACTTTACAAAAACAAACATATGTTCTATAATGCAAAGTAATAAGTTAATTAGTTTAACCTGAACTTGAATGTATATTTAAATTCCTGTTGGCAAGAGTAAATTCCAGTCTTATGGAAATTACTTCCGCACATATATTTGAGATATTGTCTTTGATAATCATTACTCCGTATAATGTACTCGCAGCTGATTGCCTGCCTGTGCAGATTGGAGATAATAATGAATAATAAAGGCAATCAGAAACATTTAACATTTGAACAGCGTGTTGATATTGAGAAGGGCCTTACCGAGAATAAAAGCTTTGCTGAAATTGGAAGAATTATTGGAAAGGATCCCTCTACTATATCAAAAGAAGTTAGACTTCATGCACATACAAAAGGACGTCCCGATGCAGGATATACAAGCCCACCTTGTATTCATCGGAAAAACTGTAAAATCGTTTGCCTTTGTGACGAACAGTGTGGTATTCTCTGTAAACTATGCAGAAAATCGGATATGCGATGTATCAATGTATGCCCAGGCTATGAAACTGCTGAATGCGAAAAACTTAAGAAACCGCCGTATGTCTGCAATGGTTGTGCGAAAAAGGCACATTGTCTTATGCCAAGAAAATTTTATTCATCAAAATATGCACATGATGAATATCGAAGTGTATTGGTTGATTGCAGAGTTGGCATCAATCAAACACCGGAAAGTATTCAAGCCATGAATGATCTACTGGTTCCATTGATTAAGGAAAAGCACCAGTCTATAGGTCATATCTATGCTACCAATGCTGAGAAATTAGGCTGCTCCAGAAGAACGCTTTACTCGTACATCAAGGATTGCGTCTTCGAGGTACGAAACTGCGATTTAAGGCGGGCTGTACGCTATAAGAAACGCAGGAAACCTACTCGGACCAGTGCGAAAGACCGTTCTTATCGCCAGGGTCATAACTATGAGGATTTCCAGAATTATATGAAGGCGCATCCGGATACTAATGTAGTTGAAATGGATTGTGTGGAAGATAAGAAAGGCGATAGCCGATCCATCTTAACGTTCACTTTCCGTAACTGCAATCTGATGCTTATGTTTCTCTTGGAATACCAGGATCAGGAATGTGTACTGGAAGTCTTTGTATGGCTCGAAACTATACTTGGAAAGGAAATCTTCAAAAAGCTTTTTCCGGTGATTCTCACAGATGGTGGTTCGGAATTTTCTGCTCGTGAAGAGATGGAAGAATTCTGTGACGGAAGTAAAAGTAAAACTATTTTTTACTGTGATCCCTACTGTTTCTGGCAAAAAGGAGCCTGTGAGAAGAACCACGAGTATATACGCTACATCCGTCCTAAAGGCAGTTCATTCGCTGATTTAGAAATAACTTGAAATTTTAAATTCCAGTGCAGTGGTAAATTTGAAATGGTGGAATTTACTT